>Ga0308175_100000046_pt1 | contig 95718 bp, 83 predicted proteins | sample PhyCR1_3_FD_203893 | JGI IMG/M metagenome (GOLD analysis project Ga0308175, IMG submission 203893) | Soil microbial communities from UC Gill Tract Community Farm, Albany, California, United States - DLSLS.C.R1 | ecosystem: Environmental > Terrestrial > Soil > Agricultural land | place: USA...
ATGAAGTTTTTTGAGGTGAAGAAATAGGGCTCTCGCAGGGTGGTTGTTTCTTATTCAGGGGATAAAGGCGCCGGTGTTTAAAGATAAGATTTTGAAAGACGCTGTGCCTTTAGCTATAAACAATTTGCGCTTTCAGTTGTAAGAATGGTTTTTCAATCCAGCGAAAAGAAGCAGCCGCCATCAAAACCGTAAAAAGGATGATGAGCGGCAGTTGCAGCAAATGCAGGTTGTATTGAAAGAGCTTTGGAAGCGAGCGGGAATAATGCGCAAGCACGTATTTGTCAACGTAATCATCAAAAAAGAATTGAATTAACAAATGGAACAGGTAAATGCCGTAGGAAATTTTTCCCAGGTAACGAAGCGACGCCGTTTGCAAAAAGCGGCCAAAAGCAATGCGGGAACATTTCTCCCCGGAGCAGAACGTCGTACAAACTTTTCTATAAATAGCTTTGTTCAAAATTTAACCGCATGAACAAAACCAAAATAGCATTGGTCACTGGGGGTAGCCGCGGCCTGGGAAGAGACATGGCGCTGAGCCTTGCCCGCAAGGGACTGGACATTATCCTCACTTACCGCAGCAAAAAAGAAGAGGCCGACGAAGTGGTAAAACAAATTGAAGCACTTGGCAGAAAAGCCCTGAGCCTGCCTTTGGACATGAACGCTTTTTCCTCGCTGGATGCTTTTATCAAAGCATTGATCATTGAACTAAAGAGCGTATGGCAAACCGAAGCCTTTGATTACCTCGTCAACAACGCGGGCATGGGCGCCACCGTTCCGTTTGAAAAGGTAACCGAAACCATCTTCGACGAGTTTTTAAACGTGCATTTCAAAAGCGTTTATTTCTTAACGCAAAAATTGCTGCCGCACCTGAAAGAAGGCGGTGGCATCATCAACATCTCCAGTGGCACCACCCGCTTTGCCAATCCCGGCTATTCGGTTTATGCGTCCATGAAAGGTGCGGTGGAGGTGCTGACGAAATACTGGGCAAAAGAACTGGGATCCAAAGGCATCCGGGCAAACGTGGTGGCGCCCGGACCAATTGAAACAGATTTCAACAACGCGGCCATCCGCAGCAATCCGCAAATGAAAGAGAGACTTGCTTCACTTTCGCCACTGGGCCGCGTGGGCACAGCCGAAGACATTGGCAGCGTGGTGGCCTTTCTTTGCACCGATGAAGCAAACTGGATTAACGGGCAGCGCATCGAGGTAAGTGGAGGGATAAACGGATAATACCAATTGACAATAAGCAACAGGGAAGAGTCAAAGGCGTTAATTGAAAATAACCGCCATAAAAAAAGACCCACAGCATTGTGGGTCTTTTTTTATAAAGGCATTGAAAAAATTATTGCTTTTCTCCCATGCCTACGATCTTGTAACTCGTGTTGCCGTCGGCAGTCTGCGCTTTAAAATAAGTATTGTCAGGCGACAGGTACAACTGTTCGCCGTTAATCATTACTTCCTTGCAACCGTCGGGCAGCACGGGAATTACATCGCCCACGTGCAAAGCCGGTTGCTGCAAGTCGGAAACACCGGCCTCGCCATTGTTCACGTGCCCGTATTTGCCCACCACGGTATAAACTACCCCGTTTTTGCTATTGGTGCCTTCTTTGTAATAAGTGCCGTTGAACTCGTAAAACTTCTCGCCGTTAATAGTAGCCACAGTCGCGCCTTTCGGCAACACAGATACCTGAGCACCCAACGGCGCATCAATCACTTCATATTCGTTGTCGTTATAGTTTCTGTAATAAATGCCGTCGTAGTAATAGTAGCGAGTGGGACCGATGTAAAAGGGATAGTATCCAATCGGCAAAATGCTCACATGAATGCCAATGGGTGCAAACACCGGTTCGTAAAAACCGTTGTAATAACCAAAGAACAGCCCGCTGTGATAATAATAGGGATAACCACCAAAACGGATGGTTGAGGCCCCGTACGGCAAAACCGAATAACGCGGCGCACCGTAATAGGCCCAACGACGCGGTGCGTAACTGTAAGTAGATGAATAGCGATAATTGTTCACAACACGGGTGTTATTGTAAACGGCTGTGCTGCGCGGAATCCGTTGCTGACTGAAACCGTTGTTGACCCTTGATTGATCCATTCGCCGGTCGGTAGAAGAGCGAACCACCACGTCGCGGTTGTCGAAGTTCCGACTTTGTCGGCCGGGTGTTACCGAACTTACGCGGTTGTCAAAGGATTCACGCCGGCTTTGGCGATCGAAGGAAGCGTTGTTTTGACGGCTTACGGAAGATCCGCTGCTAAAGCCACCGGAGCGGCGTTCATTGTTGCCACCACCGCCCCTGTCAAAACTTCTTGAACCGCCACCGTCGTGGCGTTCGCCACGCTGTGCGTTGGCCGGCACGATAAAAGCCAAAGCAATGAAAGTGCTGAGAGCAAAGTGTTTTATTGGCGTATTCATAAAGGTAAATTGTAGTTTGTTGGAGCAAATTAGTAACCTAAAGTTTAAAAAGTTTTGGCGTACTGCGTTAAATAGGGTTAATAATTTTTCCCCAAAAGGAGAGGCTGAAAAGAAAGAGCTGGCGTAAATCGGTGAGCGGAGGAAAAGAACCGGCGTTCAAAGGAAAAATCTTCTTTACATTTTCAGCATGAAATTCTTAAACGTTTACTGCGAAAATCGCAAGGCCGAGGTGTTCGTCAGTCTCGATAAAATTGTTCTAATAACAAAAATTGCTGAAGGCGAAAGCAGCTTAATTGAAGTGGAAGGTGGCAAAACCGAAGCGGTGAAGGTGGCGATGACCGCAGAAGATCTGGTGCGCAAAATTAATGGTGAAGACAGACCGGGCGTTGGCTTCCGGCGGTCCTTGTAAATAAGATTACAGGCTTAGTAGGCCAACAAACGCCGCACTGTTTCACCGAATCTTGCTTTTGCTAAAAAAGTTTTCTCCAGCTCCGTATTAAACGGTACCGGCGTATCCAGCGATGCGCAACGCATAACCGGTGCATCCAGATGGTGAAAACAGTTCTCCGCAATCCACGCGGCTATCTCGCTGCCAATGCTACCGATAAGCGTGTCTTCGTGCAAGAGTAAAACCTTGCCCGTGCGTTTTACCGATGCTTCGATGGCATCGTAATCAAGCGGCAGCAGGGTGCGCAAATCCAAAATATCAACGGAAACGTCCGTGTGGTTCAACGCATAATCTTGAGCCCAATGCACGCCGGCACCGTACGTGATGATGGAAACGTCTCCGCCCGTTTGCACCGATCTTGCCTTGCCAATTTCTACTCTGTAAAACTCTTCTGGCACCTGCCCGCTTACACTCCGGTACAAAGCCTTGTGCTCAAAATACATCACCGGATTTGGATCGTTGATGGCAGCAATCAACAAACCTTTTGCGTCGTAGGGTGTAGAGGGATAAACCACCTTTAACCCGGGTGTATGCACAAACCAGGCTTCGTTCGATTGTGAGTGAAAAGGCCCTGCGCCCACGCCGCCGCCCGTCGGCATGCGTATCACTACGTCAGCGTTCTGGCCCCAACGGTAATGGATTTTTGCAAGGTTGTTCACGATTTGATTAAAGCCTACCGAAACAAAATCCGCAAACTGCATTTCCACAACGCTTTTAAAACCTTCAAGCGATAAGCCAAGTGCGGCGCCCACAATCGCACTTTCGCATAAAGGAGTATTGCGCACTCTCGCTTTTCCAAATTCTTCCACAAAGCCTTCGGTAATTTTAAACGCACCGCCGTATTCGGCAATGTCTTGCCCCATCAAAATCAATTTCGGGTGTTCTGCCATTGATTGATATAAACCTTCTTTAATGGCGTCTATCATGCGCAGTTCTCGTGACGACGTTGAGCGTTGAGCGTTGAGCGCTGGCCGTTGGTTATTAATCACGGTTGGTGCATATACGTCTCTTAGTTCATCGTTGGCACTTACCATCGTTGGGCGACTGTTGAACCCAATTTGCAACTCCTCCTCAATAGCGGTTTTCATTTCTTCCCGCGTTGCAAGAACATCCCGATCCGTCAATACACCTTCGCTCAGCAACCACACTTCATAATTTTTTATCGGGTCTTTCTCCTGCCATTGTTCAATCAATTCTTTCGGAACGTATTTGGTACCGCTGGCCTCTTCGTGCCCGCGCATGCGAAAGGTGGTGCATTCAATCAGGTAAGGTTTCTGTTCGCGAATGCAATAATCTCTTACGCCTTTCACGGTATCATAAACGGTTAAGATGTTGTTGCCGTCAATAACTACGCTGTCCATGCCGTATCCTTTTGCACGATCGGCCAACTGCGCACAACGGTATTGTTCGCTCGTTGGCGTGCTTAATCCGTAACCGTTGTTTTCAATGATGAAGATGACGGGCAAATCCCACACAGCCGCCACGTTAAGCGCTTCGTGAAAATCGCCTTCGCTGGTGCCGCCGTCGCCGGTAAAAGCAAGCGAAACATTTTTTTCTTCACGAAGTTTACAGGCCAATGCCACGCCGTCGGCAACGGCCAACTGCGGACCAAGATGTGAAATCATGCCGCAGATGTGGTGCTCTTTCGAACCAAAATGAAAGCTGCGTTCGCGGCCTTTGCTGTAACCATCCTGTGCGCCTTGCCACTGTTTGAAAAGTTTGTGCAGCGGCATGTTGCGTGATGTAAACACACCAAGATTGCGGTGCAAAGGCATGATCCATTCATCGTATTGTAAAGCCATAGTTGCGCCAACGGAAATGGCCTCCTGCCCGATTCCGCTGAACCATTTGGAGATGCGTCCCTGGCGAAGAAGCACAAGCATTTTTTCTTCAATCAAACGTGGCCACAATAAATTTTTATAAAGAGAAATGAGTTCTTCGCTTTGCAACGAACCTTTTTGAAACTGCATGAAGCATTTTAATTTTTACCGCCGACAATTTTGGTGATGACGGCGCTGATAAAAGACACAATAAAACTAAAGAGCAAGGCCGTAAGCCAGCCGTGTACGGCGAAACCATCAATGAAATAATCGGCGAGTTTTACAATGATGATGTTGATGATAAGCAGAAAAAGTCCAAGCGTAAGAATGGTGATGGGAAGTGTAAGTATAACAAGAACCGGCTTGACAATAGCATTAAACACCGCGAGCACCAGCGCAACGATAACCGCTGTTTGCACATCGCGTAGCACAACGCCGGGCAAGAGATGAGCGGTTAAACATACCGCCACCGCAACAGCCAGAATTTTTATAATGAAGCCCATAGAAGGTTTTGAACAAATGTAGGAAATCAGGTTTGTGGTTTGTCGTTTGTGGTTGGCGTGATGGGGATAAAGACTTCACGGTTATTTACTCTCCTCGTTCGTGAAAGGATGAAAACAAAAAGCATCGCCGCATAGTACGAAACCACAAACGACAAACCGCCAACCACAAACTATTTCACTTCTCCCGCACCTTCTCTTATTACTTCGGCTTCGCCGCTTACAAAACTGATAATGGTGGACGGCACCATGCCACCGATGCCGCCGTCAATTACCAGGTCAACGAGCTTTTCAAATCTGTCGTGAATGAGATCAGGGTCGGTGTATTCTTCCACGTAATCGCCGGGAAGTGTGGCGCTTAAAATAGGATTGTCTAATTCTTTCACAATTGCCCTGGCAATGTTGTTGTCGGGCACGCGAATGCCCACGGTGTCTTTTTTTGTTTTTAAAATTTTCGGCACTTGCCGGCTGGCTTCGAGAATGAAGGTATAAGGCCCGGGAAGGTATTGCTTGAGTGTACGGTAAACCGATGTATCAAGTTGTTTGGCGTAATGGCTTAAATCGCTTAAGTCGTAGCAAACGAAAGAGAGATTTGCCTTTTGCGGATCAACGCCTTTGATGCGGCAGATGCGCTCCACGGCTTTGTGCTGCGTGATGTCGCAGCCAAGCCCGTAGATGGTATCGGTTGGATAAACAATGACGCCACCGCTTTTTAAAATCTCCGCGACTTGTTTGATGAGGCGGTCTTGTGGATTATCGGGATGAATGTGTATCAACAACCCCCTGCCCCCCTAAAGGGGAGACTTCGGTTCATCCCTCTTTTTCTTTTTTTAAACATCACTTAATTCAGTTTTACTGTTGTTGAATAGCAATAAGAACGTACAAGAGTGCGACGCAACCGAGGTTCAATGGATAGACGAACCCCTGGCTCATAAAAATGATTATACGAAAGAACTAATTGAAACAGGTAAAGTTTATTTCACCGAAGTCTCCCCTTTAGAGAGACAAGGGGTAAACTCTCCAAAATGTTCACGTAACTCACATACCGGTCTTCGTCAATTTCGCCGTCAATCACCGCTTGCTTGATGGCGCAACCGGGTTCATTAATATGCTGGCAATTGTTGAACTGGCAATCGTTTAGCCTTGCCCGCATTTCCGGAAAATAACCCGACAGTTCTTCCTTCTTCACGTCAACCAAACCAAACTCCCGCATACCGGGTGTATCAATTAGCTTGCCGTCGAAGGGAAGATCGTACATCTCGGCAAAGGTAGTTGTGTGAAGGCCTTTGCCGCTCCAGCCGCTTACGTCCTGCGTTTTGATTTTGCTGCCTGGAATGACGGCGTTGATAAACGATGATTTGCCCACACCGCTGTGCCCGCTGATCAGTGTTGTTTTTTCTTTGAGCGTTTCTTTTATTTCGTCCATGCCTTTGCCTTCTTTCAAACTCATGGCAAAGACCTTGTAGCCGACGGCTTCGTAGATTGTTTTCAGGCGTTCAACTTCCTTCCAATCCTTCTCTTTATAAACATCGGTTTTGTTGAAGACAACAATCGCCGGCACGTGGTACATTTCGCAGGCAACAAGGAAGCGATCAATAAAGCCTTGCGATGTTCGCGGCTCTTTTATCGTTGCCAGCATGAGCGATTGATCAAGATTGGCTGCAACGATATGGTGCTGGTGTTTAGCCCTTGGCGATTGCCGCGCCACGTAATTTTTGCGGTCGTGAATCTTGGTGATGATGACTGAAGACTCAATCTCATTTTCGCTTTCAAAATCCACCACATCGCCAACGGCAATGGGATTGGTGGAGGTGATGCCGTCAATCTTGAACACGCCTTTGATGCGGGCATTGTAAAACTTGCCGTCATCGCCTTTGACGCTGTACCAACTGCCTGTGGATTTGTAAACAATGCCCTGCATGAGAAGTAAAAAATTCAAAAGTAAAAAGTAAAAAAGAACCTCCTGACGTCGGCAAGTTTTGAATTTTGCCTTTTTACTTTTGACTTGTTTAAGGAAAGGAGCGCAGCCACGTGTACCGCAAAAGCGCTTCCAAAAGTAGAAAGAACAAGGCAGCAATAAGCAGGTAAAAATATTGTTCTTCCACCCTTGTTTTGGTAATGCGTTCAAAGCTTGATTTTTCCAGGCGGTCAATTTGCGAATAGATGACGCTTAGTGTTTCCTTGTCCCTTGCTTTAAAATAAGCGCCGCCGGTTTCCTGCGCAATGCGTTGCAGCAAGGCATCATCAAGGTTGGAGGTCGTGCCCAACACACCGGCATTGGCACGTTGTTGTTCCGGTGTGCCGGCCATGCCTACGGTGTAAACTCTTACCCCTTTTGCTTTCGCAATTTGCAAAGCCATCAACGGATCAATGATGCGGGTTTTGGGCGGCTCTTCTTTTCCGTCGGTCATTAAAATCACCACCTTGCTTTTTGAGCCAACGGAGGACAAACGTTCCACCGATTTTGCCAGGCCTTCGCCAATCAGCGTTCCGTCCTGCAACATGCCGCAGCGCAAACTTTTTATTTGCTGAAGAATAAGATCGTGATTGGTGGTGAGCGGCGACAGGGTATAACTCTCACCCGAAAAAGCCACAAGGCCAATGCGGTCAACGGGACGGCTGTTCACAAAATCAACGGCCACTTCCTTGGCGGCTTCAATGCGGTTGGGCGAGAAGTCACGCGACAACATGCTGGTGCTTACGTCGAGGCAAAGCATGATGTCAATGCCTTCGCCTTTGTTGCGGCTTTGCACGTCGCGGATTTGCGGACGAGCCAATGCAAGCAGCAGGCAAGCAAGTGCCAATAAACGCAGCCAAAACGGAAGGTTGATCAAATAATTTTTTGCGGTGCGGTGCTTAAAATGCCGTGCCGATGAAACGGTGAAACTGCTCTTTTTCTTTCGCAGCGAAGAATAATGAATCCATGCAAGAACCGGCACGGCAACAAGCAGCGGCAACAACCACGGATACGCAAAGCTGATATTTTGAAAGTAGTTATACAGCATGTTGTTCAATGGCGGTAATGCTTTCTTTAATTACGTTAAAGGCTTCGCTATTTGCAGACGTTTCGGGCTTGTATTGCGCAAACTTTACGAGGTCGCTCAATCGCAGCGTTTGCACCAGGTTGTTGTAGCCTGTTTGCGGCATTTTCAGGCTTTGCAGTTGAATGCTCAAATCATCTGTTGTTTTTGAAAAAGACTGGATGCCTTTGGCGCCTTTCAGGTAAGCCCGGAAAATATTTATCAACTCCGTGTAGTATTGCTTGACGTTTGTTGAAGCGAGGTTTTCTTTTTGAAGTTTTTCCAATTGTTGCAACGCTTTTTTGTAGGCTCCGCTGTCAATGGTTGTCTCCTCTTTCTTTTTACCTGGCGGAAAGAATAGCATAAACAAGGCAATCAGCACAACGATGCCCACCACGTACCACCACCAAGTTGAACGGCCCGGATCTTTTACCGGAATAATGCCTTTGATGTCGTGGTAAGGTTGCTTCGGGTCCCAAGGCGATGTATAGCTTACTTCAATAATCGCTGGTTGCAAACTTTTACCGGCCCGGTTCACGGTGGGTAAAGTCCAACTGCCGCTGTCCCAACTGGTGATGGTAACGATTTGTTTTAAATAAACGCCTTCGGCTACGCGGCTCGTATCAATTTTGCCACGGTCGAGCACTTCAAAATGCGGCAGGCTGTCGGGCGAAAAAATGCTGTCAAGATGCACTCTGTTTTCACTTGTGCCCAGCAAGGTTTCGATCTTCATTTGAATGGGTTCGCCCAATAAAATTTTTTGTTTGTCGAAGGTGAAGCGAACGTCTTGTGCGTGAAGAGAAAGAGAGAATACAAGGAAAAGAAGAACGGCCCATCCCGGCCTCCCCGGTGGGAAGGCCATCAAGGCACAGACCCACGCTTTTCGACAACTCATTTTTTTTATCAGAGTCGTCGCAAAGCGAGCCGCGTAAAGCGAAGCACTGGTGGCCTTCCCACCGGGGAGGCCGGGATGGGCTGTGTCTCCGTGGTTGTTTACTCTCATTTCTTGTTTCGGGAAAGGAAAAATTTCTGCAGGATTTTTACGTAGTCTTCGTCTGTGCGCACGTGCAAAAGATCGGAGCCGCTGCGCTTGAAGGTGCGGCTGGCATATTCGGTTTGCGCAAAAAATTCTTTTTGGTATTCATGGCGCACGTAAGCGCTTGACGTATCCACCCAGCCTTGTTCGCCGGTTTCGGCGTCTTCAATGCGCAGCATTCCCATCTTTGGTAAATCCTTGTCCATCTTGTCCCAGATTTTTACACCAATGATGTCGTGCCGCGAGGCAGCCACACGCAAGGCATCGGCGTAATTAGTATCAATAAAATCGCTCAAAATAAAAGCCGTGCTTTTGTGTTTGTTGATGTTGGTGAAATAACGAAGCGCCGTGTTCAATCCCGTTGCTTTTTTATACGCAGAAACCGAAAGCAATTCGCGAATGATGAACAGCGCATGATCTCTTCCTTTTTTTGCGGGAATGTATTTTTCAATTTTGTTGCTGTAAAAAATAACACCCACTTTGTCGCCGTTGTTGATGGCCGAAAAGGTAAGCACCGCGGCAATTTCCGTAGCGATGTCTTTCTTCGATGCGTTCACCGTTCCAAACAAAGACGAGGCGCTCACGTCCACCAACAGCATCACCGTTAACTCTCTTTCTTCTTCAAACACTTTGCTGAATGGCGTTCCAAATCGCGCCGACACATTCCAGTCAATAAAGCGAATGTCGTCGCCCGCCGCATACTCCCGCACTTCTTTAAACGACATGCCCTTGCCCTTGAAGGCGCTGTGGTATTCGCCCGAGAACAAGTTGCTCGTGAGCTGCTTGCTTTTGATTTCAAGCTGGCGAACTTTTTTGAGTATGTCTTTGAGGGTGGGCATTGTTCGTTGATCGTTGTCCGTTGTTTGTTGGTCGTTATTTAAGCTCAGTCTTTTCGTAATAGTTAATAAAGCCGTTCAGCAATTGAATGCTTCGCTGCCAAAGCATTTCAGTATTTTTAAAGTCTTCCTCGTCTATGATTTCAATGTTTTTAGCGACGATTAAAAGTGTTTCCAATTCATACAAAGAACCTCTGGCAATGTGCAAAAACTGAAGAGTGTCTTTCTTATATTGTCTTCCCAGACCTTCAGCAATGTTGGCTGCAATAGAAACGGCCGCTCGTTTCGTTTGCGATGTGAGTGCATACGTTTCTTCTTTGGGATATGCCTTTGTCAACGTATATATTTCTGTAATCAGTTTCATTGCTTATTTCCAGCAATTGTTTATAATTTGTCATAAGCAGAATTTCTTTCGAACAACGATCAACAGTCAACAGCCAACGATTTTACGGCGTACTCACCTTCTGCAACAATTGATCAATCACGGTTTCGGTGGTAATGTTTTCCGCTTCCGCTTCGTAAGTCAAACCAATGCGGTGACGCAACACGCTGTGTGCAATGCTGCGCACATCATCTGGCGTAACATAACCACGGCCGTTTAAAAAGGCTTGTGCTTTTGAAGCCAGTGCCAAACTGATGCTGCCGCGCGGCGAAGCGCCGTAGGAAATCACCGGCTTTAATTTTTCAAGGCCGTGCTTATCGGGTTCGCGGGTGGCAAAGACCAATCCCAAGATGTATTGCTCCACTCTTTCATCCATGTAAATCTGCCGCACCAGTTTTCGTGATTCCAGAATTTCGTGGGTTGATAAAACTGGATTGATGGTGGGCTGCGTCATGCCTTCTACGTTCTGCCGGACAATGAGCTGCTCTTCTTTCATGCTTGGATAACTCACAATCACTTTCAACAAAAAGCGGTCAACCTGCGCTTCGGGCAATGGATACGTGCCCTCCTGCTCAATAGGATTTTGCGTAGCCAATACCAGGAAAGGTTCATCCAGTTTGTACGTCGTATCGCCAATAGTGATTTGCCGCTCCTGCATTGCTTCCAGCAAAGCGCTTTGCACTTTGGCCGGCGCACGATTAATTTCATCGGCCAGAATAAAATTGGAGAAAATAGGACCGCGGCGCACAACAAACTCGTTGCGCTGCTGGTTGTAGATCATCGTTCCGATTACGTCGGCGGGCAACAGGTCCGGTGTGAATTGAATGCGGCTGAACTTTGCCTGTATCGCCTGCGCCAGCGATTTAATGGCGAGTGTTTTCGCCAGGCCCGGAATGCCTTCGAGTAAAATGTGGCCGTTGGCAAGCAAGGCGATGGTGAGTTGTTCCAGCATCTTCTCCTGCCCGATGATGATCTTGCCCAGTTCGGAAAAGAGCTTTTGCTTTAAATTGTGCCGGTCTTTAATTAAGTTCGTCAGGTGGTTGATCTGCTCGGAAGTAGCCATAGGAAATTTTAGTGCTCAACAGTTATCAAATAGTTTGCCCTTTTCAAAATTACACCAACACGAACCCGATAATTATGAAAATCTTTTTGCCGTTTGTTCTCTCTATATTCATGTTAAACGTACTAGGTTGTCACAAGACTGACGTCATAAACCCCAACATCCCTACAAAAACTGAACTGGCTACTTCTTCTGCGTGGACGTACCAGGATGGCGGCATTGATGCCAACCGCGATGGTGTGGTGGATGCGGGCAGTTCTTTTTCGGCGCTGTTGCCAACTTTAGTACCGTCTTGCCGCACCGATAACCAGCTTACTTTTAAGAAAGACAATACAGGCACCGTAGACGAAGGCACAACCAAATGCAACACAACTGATGCGCAAACAACAACCTTCAACTGGAGCTTTGCCGATAATGAAGCCAACCTTCAAATCAGCAATAACGTGTTTGCACTGCTTAACGGCAAATCAAAAGTTTATGCCTTAACGGCCACGCAGTTTTCGCTCACACGCGATACTGTTTTGGGGGGCGCTACCTATCCCATCCTTGTTATCTTAAAACACTAGGACAGATACTTCGCTACAATCGGCAATCTCCGTCCCACGCCAAAGGCTTTGCTGCTCACACGAATGATGGGACAAAACTGGTTGCGCTTGTACTCGTTCGTGTTCACTAGTTTTAAGACTCTTGCCACCAAGGCAGCATCATAACCTTGTGCAATGATTTCTTTCGGTCCTTGCCGAAGCTCGATGTAATTGTACAACACGCGGTCAAGCACATCATACTCAGGAAGACTGTCGGAATCTTTTTGTCCCGGACGCAATTCTGCTGAAGGCGCTTTGATTAAAATGTGTTCGGGAATGATTTCGGTTTTGCGGTTGATGAAACGTGCCAGCGCATAGACTTGCGTTTTGTACAAGTCGCCCAACACACTTAAGCCGCCAGCCATGTCGCCGTAAAGTGTTCCGTAGCCTGTTGCCAGTTCGCTTTTGTTGGATGTGTTGAGCAAGATGTAACCAAACTTGTTGGCCACGGCCATCAACAGATTTCCGCGGGTACGGCTTTGAATATTTTCTTCGGCAATGCCGAAAGGCAAGTCGCCGAAGATTGGTTTTAGATCAGACTCGAAAGCGTCGAAAATATTTTTAATGGCAACGATGTCGTAACGATTGCCGAGGTTCTTGCTCAATTGCTCAGCATCACTTACAGAATGATCGGATGAAAACTGCGAAGGCATGAGCAACACGTGTACGTTCTCTTTACCCAATGCTTCAACCGCGAGAGCTTGCACTACGGCGCTGTCAATGCCGCCGCTGGCGCCAAGCGTTGCTTTCCTGAAACCCATCTTTCCAAAATAATCACGGATGCCGAGGACAAGTGCACGGTAGATTTCGTCAATATTTTTGTCGTCGGTTAAGTAAGCAATGATGTCGGAGCCTTTGCCAACATCGGCAGCGGAGTAATAGTAAATGGAGCGGCCCATCCCGTGAGCTTCGCTCGCAACCGCCGGTTGCCCGGTGGGAAGGCCATCAGCGCTGCCTTCCTCGCTTTGCGACGAAGCATCTTCTTTTGTATCATCATCTATCGGTGATGGTTCTATAATTTCTTTACGCCCATGAATAATTTCTTCGTGCGGTGCAGCGGGCTCCTTTAAAATGCTGATAGAAACGGATGAGTGCTCTCCGACGGGCGAGGTTTTGTGCGACTGATGGCCTTCCCACCGGGCAACCGGCGGTTGCGAACGAAGCTCACGGGATGGGCCGCTGATCATTTCATCCAACTCAAACAAGGCATAATCTTCTTCAAAATATTTCATTTCTTTCACGCAGTTGCCCTCGGCATCGTAAACCAAACTGCCGCCGTCAAACACAATCTCGGTTTGCGAACCCACGGTGTTGCAGTACAGCATGGGTATGCCGTATTTTTCGGTGTGTGCCTTTACAATGGAGTTGCGCACCGTGTCCTGCGCATAATTATACGGTGAAGCCGAAAGATTGAGCATAACGTCGGGCTGCTCTTTTATCAACACTTCCATCGGCGTTTTGCGGTACAGCGGGTTGTCGCCCAGGTTCCAGATGTCTTCGCAAATGGTGACGGCTAATTTCTTCCCTTTGAACTCAATGCACTTCCATTCAATGGCCGGCTCGAAATAGCGATTCTCATCAAACACATCGTAAGTCGGCAAAAGCGTTTTGTGTATCTCGGCTTTAATTTCTCTTTCGTAAAGAAGAAAGGCTGCGTTGAACAAGTCCTTTCCTTCTTTCAAGGGATTGCGGGCGGGTGCGCCAACGAGTACGCCGATGTCGCCGGTGTGTTCTTTTATTTGGTCAAGTGCGGCGTAGCATTGGTTGATGAAATCATTAAACTCCAAAAAATCGCGGGGCGGGTAGCCGCAAACACAAAGTTCCGAGAATAACACCAGTTCGGCGCCGGCGGCTTTGGCCCTGTTAATTCCGTCAATTATTTTTTGCGTATTGGCCGCAAAGTTTCCAATGTGATAATTTTGCTGCGCTAAATAAATTTTCATCGTCGTGGGTTAAACTGAACTTTCAAAGTTCCGAATAATTCAAAAACAAAGCCGGATATGATGCGTTGGACTTCTCTCCTTTTATCTGTTCTCCTCTTTTCGTGCAAAAATAAAAACGATGCACCCGATGTCTCGGACATTAAAATGAACCTAACGGTGCAGCGTTTTGAGAAAGATTTTTTTTCGATGGACACAACGCAGTTGCAAGCTTCGCTGCAAGCCGTTGAAAAAAAATACCCGGCTTTTCTGAACGTGTACTTTAAATATTTTGCGCCGGTAAAAGAAATTGCGCAACAGCAACACCTTCCTTTTGATAGTGCGCTGCTGCAATACTACCGCGCCATTAAGCCGCTGGCCGTTGAAGCGGACAAAAAGTTCTCGAACCTTGATAATGTGAAGAGCAGTTTGGAAGAGGACCTTCGCTACGTGAAGCATTATTTTCCTTCCTTTAAAACACCGGTTGTGCTTACGTCGGTGGAAAGCCTGAACCCTGAAAACCCCACCGAGATTTACGGCACGACCTATTATAACGACACGCTGGTGATTAGCCTGCAAATGTTTTTGGGAAAAGTTTACCCGGCTTACGATCCTTCGCAATACCCCGATTACCTGCGTCGCCGTTTTGAGCCGGCCTACATCGTTCCCAATTGCATCCGCGCCGTTGCTTCTGATTTATATGCCGACAGCACAGAAGGGGCTTCGCTCATTGAGCAGATGATTGAAAAAGGAAAGCAATGGTGGCTTATGCACAAGTTTATGCCGGACGCACCGGACAGCTTAATCACCGGCTATACGGCGCAACAAACCACCGATCTGCAACGCGAAGAAGGCAACGTGTGGGGCCTGATTACAAAGAACGAAAACATTTTTTCCATTGACCAATCTACCATTCAAACCTACATTGGCGAAGCGCCGTTTACGCAGACGCTGCCGCAGGGCGCACCCGGAAATATTGGCCCGTGGATTGGCTGGCGCATCATTAGCAAGTTTGAGGCTGACCATCCGAAGATGAGCGTGCAACAGATTCTGCACACCACGGCGAAGAAGATTTTTGATGAGGCGAAGTACCGGCCGAAGTAAGTTTTATAAACAATTTTGGATAACCAATTTTGCATGATTTAGATTTAACTCTTATTGAAAGTAAATACCTTACACATAAACAGACAAAAGTTTAGATTCTATTGGCTCAAACCTTCATGAAGCCTTTGCACAATTAAGTAATCATTACTTACAACTATTTTTAGAAGTGATAAATTTAATTCGAAGATATCTAGTAGCTTGTTGGAAGCCTCTTTGTTTTAACTCTCAAACAGATTATGAAACACAGTTTCTTCATCAGTCATTACAGTGGTGATAAGGACGTTGCCGAACTTATAGCGAGAACATTGAGAAGAATTTCACTGAATCAACTCAATCCTTGGTTTTCATCCGATACTACAGAAGTTGGAGGACTTAGACCTGGTGACATGTGGTTTACAGAAATAATTGGCCGTCTATCAGAAAGCAAAGCAATAATAATAATTCTGACACCTTATAGTATAGAAAAACACTGGCTGTATTTTGAAAGTGGCGTTGCAGAGGCTCTAAAGAATTGTAGTATTATTCCTGTTTGCGTCGGAATTCGGAGGGAAGATATTTTTCCTCCTCTTGGGCTATATCAATGCTATCAATTATCAGATTATAGATCTCTCAAGGAATTTATAGGTAAAGTACTCGCAAGGTTTCAAATTTCATTTGATGAAGAAATGGCAAAGCCTGTTTTGGAGGTTATGCTTAAAGAGCTTTTAGCGAAATCCTTCGATGACATCCATGCTAATCAAAAAAAAGAACCTGATTTCACCCAAATGTTAGGCGAGATTAAAGAACATTTTGACAGGAGATATATTGATTTAATTGAAAAACTCAATTCAAACGTTATTTCTGATAATAAACCACTTACACAGATTACGATCCCGAGCACGACTTTTACGCTCACTTTGAATATTAAATTTCCCAAGTATCAATCAACTCAGTATATAGAAGTAAGACAAGAAGATTCTGTTGGTGATGTTTTAGATCCAATATTTTTTTTAATAAGCAGTTTTATTTCTCCCTTTACTTATTTAGAAAAGTGGGTTATTAGAAATTCAAAAACTGAAATGTTTTTAATCATAGGAGATATTCAAAATTTGGTTACAGCAAAGGACATTTTCTCATCTTCAACCGAATGGGACGTTTTGGCAATTGAAAAACCGTTCTGCGTGACTGAACCCTTATTATTGCTTAGCTATGAGTAAAAACTATCCCTGTTGATGTTTTACGCCGTTGGTGCGCCGCTTGGCCTTGTACAAGAGCGTACCAACAACCAAGTTTTGATGAATCACTGTTGATGCTGGGACGTTCATGATTTGGTTGTTGGTGGGCTTAACACGTGACCGCGCCTCACACCGACAACGGCTCACCCTCCTATCTTTATCGAATGAACTTCATCCAGGACCAAACCTTCACCAACAAAGACTTCTCCACTTCATCACCAGCCACCGAATACGAAGCCTGCGAATTCATGGCCTGCAATTTTGCCAAGGCAAACCTCTCATCCTTTCGCTTTGTTGATTGTACGTTTACGAACTGTGATTTAAGCAATGCCAAACTCACCAAAACAACCTTGAATGATGTGAAGTTCGCCGGCTGCAAAATGCTCGGCCTCCTGTTTTACGAATGCGATGATTTTCTTTTCACCGTTTCCTTCAACAATTGCAACCTGAGTTTTTCTTCCTTCTATAACCGAACCCTAAAGAAAACCATTTTTCAAAATTGTATTTTTCACGAAGTGGATTTCACCGATGCCAACCTTGCGGGTTCTTCTTTTGCCGGTTGCGATTTAGCCAAGGCTTTGTTTCAAAACACGGTGTTGGAGAAAGCTGATTTTCGAACGGCATATAATTTCACACTGGACCCTGAGCAAAACAAACTAAAAAAAGCACGGTTTAGCAGCGCAAACCTTGCGGGCCTGTTGGCAAAATATGATCTTGATATTGGCTAAAGAAATGCATATTACTTCCACTTTTCACGCAAAGCGATAACACGAACGAAAACAAAACGAAATGCTTCGCACGCAACAAGTGGCCCGTCTCATTGAAACAAACACGCCGCTAAAAATTCTTTCTCTTAAAAGAGCCGGAGAGGGAATGCACAACGAAGCTTTTTTGGTGAACGGTTCGTATATTTTCCGGTTTGCAAAAACAGAAGGTGACAGACAAAAAATAAAAAAAGAAAGCCTGCTTTTGCCGGTCATAAAGCCGCTTCTGTCCGTAACCATTCCCGCGCCGGAATACGTATCGCCGGACTTTTCTTTTATAGCCCATAAAAAACTTTCCGGAACCTTTCTCACCAAAGAACTATACAAGGCATCAACCCCCACAAAACAAAGGACACTGCTTTTTTCGCTTGCGGGCTTTCTTACCGCTTTGCACAAGATAAACATTGAGGCATTGAACGTTCCGGAAGTAGAACGAACCGATTTTGAAGCGGTGTACCGCGAAGATTTTAAGGAGATAAAGCAAAGGCTTATGCCCTTGCTGTCTGCTGATGAACAAACATTCGTTGAAAGCCGCTTTCGTTCTTATTTTGAAAACAGGGAGAATTTTAACTACAAGCCGGTGTTGCTGCACAGCGACTTTAGCCTTGACCATATCCTTCTCCGTACAGACCGCCAAACGCTAAATGCCGTCATTGATTTTGGGGATGCGGCCATTGGTGACCCGGACTATGATTTGTTTTACCTGTACAAAGAAATGGGCGAGGCATTTATTCTTGACCTTCTCGGGTTCTACCGTTCTCCCAATCATTCCTTGTTGTTAGAAAAGCTGCGCTTCTTTGTTTTTGTTGAAGACTTGCAGGACAGAATTGAAGCCATGAAGTAAAACCGATGGATTATTTACGAAGGACCGGTCTCTTTCGCTTTATTGTGCTTGCCTGGCCTTCTTTCGCGTCCACAACCAATCGTTCACATCCAAATTGCTTTCAACTTTTCCTTCCACGTCATCCGGCAGTTTGGGAAAGAAATCAAGGCCGGTTAAATGTTCAACGCTGTCAATGGAAACGGCAAAATTTTTTAGCGTAGCGGCAGAAGCCTGGTTGGGCAACACAAAGCCAATGCCCCGCACACCTTGCGGATTGTATTCCAAAATAACCTTGTAATAAAACTGCGGTACCGCCACGTTATCATGACCAATCGTTGGCAAACCGTCCGTAAGCACAGGACCGGTTACCACGTAAATACTGTCGTAAGCCGACGACCAATAACGCACCAGTTCTTCCAAGCGCTTCCACACGCCGCGGTTAAAGGCCGGCACCTGCGGACTCATGTTGCTGTAATAAAACGATTCAGCCATCGTTGTTGCCGACCAACTCATGTCTTCTGCTGAAGCAAGATGCCCGCGGTCATAACCCGAAGCTTCGTAGTCTTCATCATCGGCGGAATGCGGCTTTGCCAAGGGATCGGTCATGAATTGGTTGGTGCGGTCAAAATGTGCTGCTTGAAGTTGATTGCCCCGCAGCACGTAAGCCACCCAGGAAGCTTGTTCGTACTGAGGCACAAAGCAAAGCGTGTAGCCTGTGTGTTCGATGATTTGATCAGTCGTTTTTACAGCCGGAATCTGCATGGCGCTTAATGTGCTGTCGTGCTTGTATTTGTTTCCCGTCGCAAGTTTTTGTTGGTGACAAGTGTAAAGCAGCACGGCCAGCAACACCAACAACAAAATCGCTACAACAATCAAGACCGTCGTGTTTTTGGTTGTTGCTTGTCTGCCTTGCATATTCGGCTTTGCGTTCATGGCCATCTGTGTTTGTGTTGCGAGATCCTTGTGCTTATTGCCACTACAAATCTATTTCAAAGCTCTTAATGAAAACTGCAGATTTGCGTCTTGCGAAACGAAATGCGGTTTTCTGGTTTCAACAAACTTGCGGTTGGTTTCTGCAAACTCAATAGGTTTGCGCCGTGAAATATTTTCTTCTGCTTTTGCCCCTTTTCATCTTATCCTGTAAACAATCCATGATTAAAACGCATCCGCTTCGCTTAAAGCCCGGCGCCGATTTAAAGAAAGAAATTGAAGCCTACGTGAAAGCTCAAAACATCAAAGCCGGATGGGTTGCTACTTGCTCAGGAAGCCTGACGCATTACAACATCCGGTTTGCCAATCAACCCAATGGCGCAACGGGTGAAGGTCATTTTGAAATTGTAAGTTTAACCGGAACGGTGTCAACAAACGGTTCGCACATTCATATAAGCATCAGCGACAGCACCGGCAAAACCACCGGGGGCCATCTGCTTGACAGCAACATTGTTTACACTACCGCTGAAATTGTTTTGCAGGAAGACGATGCTTTTGAATTTACCCGCGAAAAAGACGGAAGCACGCCTTGGGAAGAATTGCAAATCAAAAAGAAGGATCAGTAATAACGGCTGATCATCCAATACACAATTGGACCTGTTACCGCCACATAAAACCAAAGCGGCCAGGTGATTTTCGCCAGCTTGCGGTGCTTTGCGTTCTCACCTATTAAGGCACGATAAGCTGTGAACAAAATGAAAGGCAGCGAAATGCCGGCGAGTAAAATGTGTGCGCTTAGCAAGATGCGGTAAACGGTTCGCAGGCCGCCCGCAGCAATGATTTCGGCTGCATCTACTTTGCCGTTCTTGTCCAAATCTCCGTACAACGTAGAGCCTGCAAACAGATGATGGGCGATGTAGGTGACAAGAAAGATTACCGACAAAATAATGGCCGAGAGCATGATGTTTTTGTGCGTTTGATAAGCTCCTCTTTTCGCGGCAATCAATCCGGCCAGCAACAAAACAGAAACGATTGAATTGATTACCGCATTCACCAGCGCCAGCACGTGCGGATCAAAACCAAGATTCACGTTTAATGTCACTCTTTCCAAAACAGTAACCGCTAAAAAAACAACCACGCTGAACACAACGATCAACACCCTTGCTTTTCTATCGTTCTTCTGCAATGTCAGGTTCATAGGTTTTGCTTCTTTTTAAACAGTACCATCATCAAGGTTATCAGTATCACGGCAATGCCCATCACAACGCCGATCAGCGGAAGCTCATCTACCAAGGGAAACTTTTTGTGCTTGTCTTTTTCCAGTGAAAGAAGAATGATGTCTTCGGCAATGTTCTTTACGTCGTTTGAATCAAGACCGTTATACAACTGCACGTTGCCAAATTCGTCGCGCCGCGAACGCAGCACACGGTCTTTATCAATGAGCACAAATTTTTGCGGGTGAATGAAAGCCGTATCCACTTCGGTTGTGTCAATGCCCAACTTCATGCCGTTGAGGGCAAGCTCGTAAATCTGCTTTTTATCGCCGGTAAGCAGCCACCAGTTTTCCGGATTGATCTGAAAGCGGTCGGCAAACTTTTTTAATTCCGGTACACTGTCGTGTGTGGGGTCAACGGAGAAGGAGATGAATTGCACAAAGTCAGCGTTGCGGCTGCCTGCTTTGTTGTTGTTCTTCACCGCGTCCTGCAGGCGTTTCATGTTGCGGGTCATTTGCGGGCAAATCACCGGGCAACGGGTAAAAAAGAAATCGGCCACGACGATTTTCCCTTCCAAATCTTTCCAGGAAACCTTTTGCCCCAATTGATTGGTGAGCGTGAAGTCGGGCACCTTGTGCCAGATCGTGTCCATCGTTTCTTTGCCGCCTTCAATTTTTGTTTCGATGCTGTCAACAAACAGCCGGTGCGGCATTTCGTTTACGGGAATAAACTTCATAACGAAATAAGCCATCACCGGTATAAACACGCCAATCAATAAACCGTATAAAGCTGTTTTGTTCATAAGATCACAGATTTCACAGATTAAAAAATGGATTGCGCAGAGAAAGCATCAGGCAAAAAAATCCGTGAAATCGTTTTAAATCCGCGCAATCTGCGATAAAAAATAACCGCCGCAAAAATAGGCGGCGGTTTAGCTATTTAATTGACTCTAACAAAAGCTTATGCTCTATTTCCCGTGAGGTTCTTTCGCATAAATTATCCAGACAATCCTTTCAAAATCCCCTGGCAATCTGTGGTTAATGTAGCGGATGAACGGCTGTGTCTTGTTTTACGGCAGGCGGTTGAACGTTTTTGTGCTCGTATTGCTCCTGAAAGCTTTTATCATAACGGTTGCGAATGGTACGGAAAGCGTTGCCGTCCCATAAAAAGGCGCCGATGAACCATACAAAAAGCATGAGCGGCACCACGACGGTCATGATCATGTTGCGCAATTCATCGCCGAGGTGCATAAAAATGCTTACGATGTAAAAGGCTTTAGCCAGCGATAAAATAACAATGACACCTTTGATTAAAAGCACCATTCCTATCGATAAATCGTGAAAGACGTACATGGTCAGGCCCAGGCTTAGTTCGATGATCGTAATGACCAGCAGTATCCAAAACGTTTTCCAGATGCGCTTCGTTCCCGTTGCCGGCTCGTGGTGAAAGGTGATTTCTGCTGATTCGCTATGATGTTGATCCATTGTAAACGCTTAATTGTTTTGATTAAATAAGATAGAAACAGAGAAACACAAATACCCAAACCAGATCCACAAAGTGCCAGTACAAGCCAGCTTTTTCAATCATCAGATAATGGCCGCGTTTGTCAAAAACGCCGTTCACCGTCATCAGCAGCATAATGGTGTTAATGATAACCCCCGATGTTACGTGAAAACCGTGAAAGCCCGTGATGGCATAAAAGTATCCGCCGTAGGCTTTTGGCCCTGGCTCCTGCACGTGCATTTCACCTGCGGAAACGGCTTTGTTAACCATGTCCATCAATTGAGGCGATTGCATCGCTTCCAGTTGTTCGTGGCTCATTGTGTGGTTTGCACCATGCGCCAATTGCACCAGAACGTCGTGTGGCGTGCCTGGCAGTGCGGCCGCAACCTGCGCTGCGCTAACGTGTGGTCCCCATGGGTTGTGTGTTACCGTTTGACCCATGACCGATAAATGGCCGTCAACCAACACGGCGTGTTCGCCGGTGATTAAGTGCGTCCATTCCCAAGCCTGGCAACTCAAGAAAGCGATGCCGCCAACAATGGTCCAGGCCAGCCATTTGATCACTCCTTTTTTGTTGTTGTGATGTCCCTCGTGCACAGCAAGCACCATGGTCACGGAGCTCATGATCAAAATAAAGGTCATCAAGCTCACAAACGCAAGTGGCAGATTGGTATGTCCCGCACCGGGGAAGGCGTTAAAAACTTCGTTTGGATTGGCCCAATAGTTTTGCGAGAAGCGAATGGTGCCGTACGAAATCAGGAGTGCGCCAAAAGTGAACGCATCGCTAATTAAAAAGTACCACATCATCAGCTTGCCGTACTCCACGTTGAACGGGCTTCGTCCTCCGTTCCACCAATTTGTTCTTGTTGCCGCAGCAGTTGCCATAATTGAGTTTGTAGTTTGTGGTTTGTGGTTTTGCTTACCGCTCAACAAACCTGCTTTTCTATAATTTTCTTTTCCTTAATGTTTGTGGTTTGAAAAAAGTGTTTGTAGTTAATACGCCTAACCACAAACCCTAAACCTTTTTATCCGATCCAAATAAAAAACACCACCAAATAAATCCAGAGCAAGTCCACAAAATGCCAGTAGGTGCTCATGATTTCGATGGGTGTTGCATTGTAGGTTCGCACGTTTCCAACATATTGCCGCAACAGCAATACGATGAGAGCGACAACTCCTCCTACCACGTGTAATGCGTGCAAGCCGAAAATGATGTACAAAAACTGTCCGGCTCCCGATGCGCCCTGAAAATGCACGCCGTGGTCCCAAAGCCAGTTAAAGCCTTTCCACTGCATTACCACAAACGCGAGCCCCAGCACCAAGGTTACCAGTAGTAAACTGCGGTAGGCCGCCATTGCTTTTTGCTTAAAGCTTCGAAGAGCAGCCTGTATGGTGATGCTGCTGATAAACAGCGTTGCCGTTGATACCAGGAAGATTGTAGGCGTTTTTACTTCGTGCCAACCAGCCTGCCCGCTTTTTACGATGTAGGCACTGGTCAAACCGGCAAACATCATTACAATGCTGCCGATGGCAACCCACAAGGTAAACTTGTGTGGATGAATTTTATTTCTTTGCTCTGTACTCACTGTCACTGTAACACGATTTCTTTATGAACGAATATGTTTATCTATGTTTTACTTGCCAAGAAAGCCAGCAAAACAATGGGTAAATAAATGTAGCTGCTGAACATTACCCGTCTTGCTGCTTTCGCATTCATTTCATGATACAAACGAACACATTGTCCTACCAAAAACAAATTAGCCAACATCACCAAAACCAAACAGATTTTGCCTTTCGTTGTGCCGAACTCTGTTAACTCAACTACGTAAGGCAACACACAAACAGGAATCAGCAAAACCGCATACATCACCGTTTGAATAGCGGTAAATTTTGTCGGTCCTTTTTCTGCCGGCAGTAAACGGAACCCTGCTCCCGAATAGTCTTTGTGCGCTATCCAGGCAATGGCCCAAAAATGCGGAAACTGCCACAAGAACTGTAAAAAGAACAAAACCCAACCGCCCCAGTTTTTCACTTCACCGTAACCAAACACCGCGTCGTTTCCCGCTGCCCAGCCAATGAGGCAAGGCAAGGCGCCAGGCACGGCTCCCATCAACACTGCAATGGCACTTACTTTCTTTAGCGGTGTATATACAAACGCATAAAGAAAGAGGCTAAAAGCAGCCAGCATTCCGCTTAACGGGTTGAAGAAATACGTCAGCAAAAACACACCGATAACACCAACCACAATTGAAAAGATCCAACCTTCCTTTACACTCATTCTGCCGGAGGCTACGGGCCGGCTTGCTGTGCGTTTCATCATGGCATCCGTATCTTTTTCAACAACCTGGTTCATTGCGTTAGCGCTCCCCGTTACGCAATAACCTCCCACAAATAAAAGAGCAATCATCAGCCAATCGTAGTCCACCACTTTTGGCGCCAGCAAGTAACTAATCACGCTGGAAAACACAACCATAATGGTTAACGACGGCTTCGTAAGCTGCAGATAATCCCGCAGCCTGCTGTGCTTTGCCTTGTTTGCTTCGTCTTTCAAATTCTTTTTTTGCGTTGCAAACAAAACTATCTCAAATAACTTTTATTGAATTGTCCTATCTGCACACCTTCGTATCTCCTCATTTCCACATTTATTAGTGTTTCGATTCATTCGGGTTCAACGGCTCCGTTTGCGGAATAAAGTCGCGACCATCTTTGGCATAATCGTAAGGCCAGCGGTGAACTTCCGGAATTTCGCCTACCCAGTTGCCGTGACCCGGATTGATGGGCGTTGTCCACTCCAGCGTCGTTGCACCCCAAGGATTTAACGTACGTACTTTTCTACCTTTAAAAATGGAATAGAAGAAGTTGAATACGAACATGAGGTTCACCGCAAATACAATGATGGTAACAACGGAGATCATTTTATTCAGGTCTGCAAACTGATTGAAAGACTTCCACAAGGTGAAATCCAAATAACGGCGCGGCACGCCGGCCAAACCCATGTAATGCATAGGCCAAAAGATCAGGTATGCACCCACCATGCTTACCCAAAAATGGATATAACCCAAGGTATTGTTTAAATAGCGCCCAAACATTTTGGGGAACCAGTGGTAAACGCCGGCGAACATACCAAAGAACGCCGCCACACCCATTACGAGGTGAAAGTGTGCAATGATGAAATAAGTGTCGTGAATGTGAATGTCAATCGTAGAGTTTCCCATCCAGATACCCGTCAATCCGCCCGATATAAATACACTCACAAACCCGAGACAGAAAAGCATTGCGGGGGTAAACCGTATGTTGCCCCGCCAGATGGTGGTCAGCCAGTTAAATACTTTAATTGCCGATGGAATGGCAATTAACAACGTTAAGAGTACAAACACAGAGCCCAGGAACGGATTCATGCCCGAAACAAACATATGGTGTGCCCATACAAGTAAGGCAAGAATGCAGATGGCGAACAGAGAGCCAACCATTGCCATGTAACCGAAAATGGGTTTTCTTGAATTCACGCTCATTACTTCCGACACGATTCCCATGGCAGGAAGGATAACGATATATACTTCGGGGTGACCCAAGAACCAGAACAAGTGTTGGTAAAGGATAGGACTGCCTCCTTCGTTAGGTAGAGCTTGCCCAGCTACATAGATGTCGCTTAAATAGAATGACGTGCCTAAATTTCTATCGAACAACAACAGAATGAAACCTGACAACAATACCGGGAAAGAAAGTACACCCAGAATGGCTGTAAAGAAGAGACTCCAAATTGTCAGCGGCATACGGGTCATGCTCATGCCTTTGGTGCGCATGTTCAGAATTGTTGTGATGTAGTTTAAGTTGCCCAATAATCCCTGCACAACGAATAAGGCCATTGAGACAAGCCACAAATCCGTTCCCAGTTTCGAACCAATGTTGGCTTGGCCTAATGCACTTAACGGCGGATACATCGTCCACCCGCCTGATGCAGGGCCGGTGGAGATGAACAATGAAGTAATCATTACAACACTGGCCAGGAAAAAGAACCAATAAGACATCATGTTCATCAGCGGCGAAGCCATGTCGCGGGCACCTACCTGCAAGGGAATAAGGATGTTGGCAAAGGTTCCGCTCAGGCCGGCTGTTAATACAAAGAAGATAAGAATGGTTCCGTGCATCGTGATCAACGCATAATAGAACTCAGGCTCAATGTGCCCACCCTTCGCCCATTTTCCAAAGACCGTTTCGAGAATGGGAAAGCTTTCATCGGGAAAACCTAATTGAAGACGGAACAGTACGGAAAACAAGGCGCCAATAATGGCCCAGATAATGCCCGTAATCAAAAACTGCTTGCCGATGACTTTATGGTCCTGGCTGAAAACATATTTTGTAATAAAACTCTGCTTGTGATGGTGATCATGGCCATTTCCGTGACCATTGCCAAGTACTTCATGAGTACCTTCCGCTCCCTGGTGCACGTGTATTGTCTGGTCGTTGTTCATATCAAGTTCTTTTTGTTGTTCATCATGAGTTGTAGACTCGCAACAGGATTATTGAATTGATTTTACGGGTACTGCGTTCAGGGCAGTGGTTTTGTTTTTAGTGCTATCAGCGGCGGGTTTGGCCGGTGAAGCTGGCGCTCCTTTCTCTGCTTCCATTACGGTTGCGTATTGCGATTTTTGCTTCTTCAACCAGATATTAAATTCTGCCTGCGATTCCACCACAACCGTTCCCCTCATGCTAAAGTGGCCGCGTCCGCACATCTGGTCGCAAGAAATTTCGTATTCAAAATCGTCGCCGTATTTCTGTTTCATTTCCCTTGTGGTAAACTTTGGCGTGAACCACATTGTTGTTGGCTGTCCCGGTACGGCATCCATCTTCATGCGGAAATGCACAAGCCCAACGTCGTGAATGACGTCTTTAGAACCGATGATAAGTTTTACAGGCTTGTTCACCACAAGATGCATTTCCTGACTGCCTACCACGTCATCATGGTTTGCCGGGTCTGTCCATATCTGCCCTAATGGATTGTTTGCGCTGATTTCCCGGTAATATTTTTTCCCCAATTGCCCGTCGGCACCCGGATAACGGAATTCCCATTTAAACTGGCTGCCCGTTACTTCTACTACTTGTGCGTTTTTGGGTGCTTCTCCGGTGATTGCATACCAATAGTATAGGCCGAAACCGATGAGTACCGTTAAGGTAATTGCCGGAATAACCGTCCAGATCAATTCGAGTTTATTGTTGTGCGGGTAATAAAATGCTTTACGTCCTTCTTTTTCCTGGTATTTATAAGCAAACCAAAACAGGGCAATTTGCGTAATCACAAAAACCACTGCCGTAATAGCCAGTGTTATGTACAGCATCGTGTCCACTTTTTCGCCATGGTTGGAAGCTGCTTCACCAAGGATTCTGTCTTTCAAGGCGTGATTGCAGTACCACACACCAAACAATCCCGCTACTAAAAAAATCAGCAGCATAAAACCGTTTACACGGTTCGAATCGCGTCGTGTTTTTTCCTCGCCGTGTAAAATGGCTACGTATTCACTTGCCTTGGCAATCTGAAACACAATCAGAAAACCCAAAATAAACGCAACGATTATCCAGATAGATGACATATTCTAATTCAATTTCTTATTTCTAATTCCTGACTACTACTTCTCAATTAGAAATGAGAAAGCGGTAATCAATAATTCCCTTAGGTATGGTGTACAATGCTTTCTTTCAGGAACGGATGGTTTTTTGCAACGAGCGGATGCTTTGCCAGCGAACGAACCGTTACAAACATAATCAACCCAACAAACCCCAATGCAATTCCAAAATCAGCCAGCATGTTGGGCACGTAGGTTTGTTTGGTTTCCGGGTTCATCACCGCCGTCGGCATTACCATTTGATAAAAGTCGAGCCAGTGACCAAACAGGATTAATACCGACATCATGGTAATGGTTCCGTAATTCCGTTTTGGCGCCCTTTTCATTAACAATAACAAAGGAGCCAAGAAGTTAATGATCAGATTTAACCAGAAGATTGCCCGATACGGCCCTTGCAATCGCGGTTTGAAATAAATTGTTTCTTCCGGAATGTTGGCATACCAGATCAGCATGAACTGAGCAAACCACAAATAGGTCCAGAAAATGGAAAACGCAAAAATGAATTTTCCCAAATCGTGGAGGTGTTCTTTCGTCGTCAGCTCCAGGTAACCGTTATTTTTCATGTACACCACAAAAAGAGTGATGAGAGCAATAGCGGCCACAAAAACAGAAGCGAAAGTGTACCAGCTATACATGGTAGAATACCAGTGCGCATCAATGCTCATGAGCCAAAGCCATGGAATAGAAGAAAGAACGGTAAGCGCAAAGAAAACCGTGTAAACCGCGGCCCAAACCGTATTGTTCCAAATATATTTTTTCCCTTCTGCAATTGTCAAAGGACGGTCGTCAATGCTGCGCGAAAGCTGCCGCATTTTTTTGCCGAGCAGCCACCAGCCTGCAATGGTGATTACTGTCCAGACGGCGAAAAATCCCTTATTTAAAAAGCCTGATTTGTGTTCTATGGCAGGATCGTGCACAGCATCGGGACTGGCCCAATGGTAAATTACGTGGTTGCTTCCAAAAATGAGCGCAAGCAAAATCGCGAGTGCGATAACGCCAATAACCGGTACGCAAGTTGAAATGGCTTCTGATACCCTGCGAAAAGACATTTGCCAACCACCCCATGCCAGTGTTGTGGCACAAATGAAGAACATTGCTGCATTGGTCACCAACAAAAAGTAAACGCTGTTTTGCAAGATGGAAGCCCAAAAGCGTGCGGCCACGTGTTCATCGCTGCTGGTGCCGTGCGTGATGAATAGAATAATGATGGACAACACGCCAACCGCCATAAATGCCAGCGACAAGGTGTTGTATTTTTGGGGTATAACAAATTGTTCTCTCAGTGTCATTACGTTCTGTTTGTTCAATAAGCGAATTATGGTTTTGCCTTCTTGGCAGAGTCAGTTGTTGCTGCGGAACCCGTTGAGGCTTGCGCAGTTGTTGCCGTACCTTTTGCCGTGCTATCACTTGCTGCTCCGCCTTGTTTGCTGCGGATGTAATTGATCACCATCCAGCGTTGCTCTGGTCTTAATTGCGAAGCATAGCTTCCCATTGCGTTTTTACCAAAGGTGATCGTATAATAAATACTTCCGTCGCTGAGATTTTTTGCATAGTCTCCATTCAGAGGTCGTGGAGCAGCCGGATACGGACCATCACCGCCTTTATACAAAGGCCCGTTGCCGTCCAATGCCGGACCGTGACAAATGCCGCAATTCACGAGGTAGAGTCGCTCGGCTTCTTTCATGATAGCCTCTTTTTTCGAAGAGCTGTCTGTTGGGTTCTTCAAGGCGTCGGCTGCTTTTAAACCAACCGAATCGCTGGTTAAATGATAAGGTAAGAGATCGCCGCGAGCCACCGTTCCGGGGACCGGCAGAGCATTGTAATTAATGCCTCTTGCAGCGAGGCTGTCGCGTTCACCACCCACATCATTGTAGCCATAGGCTTCGTAAGCACGGCTATAATACATGTCGGGCATATAAGAATGTCCCGGATCATCGCCTTTTGCGCCACCACAGCTCACAAGGCCAAGGCTAAAGGAAAAACCAAGAGCAGCTATAACTATTTTTTTCATCCAACTGTATAATTAAGATTGGGCAATGGCTGGTTCAACGGGCTTGCCAAATATTTTTGTCTCTTTATCATAGCGGCCAATCCACCAGCCGGTTTCTTTGTATTGCGTACTTACTTCTACGGCACCAAGATTTTTTAGGAAATCCGATGCTTCCTGGTCGTTCGTTTTATCGGTACACTCGATGGCCATTACAAAAAGATCGTCTGTGGCACGAAGATGAAAATGATCTTTTTTTACGAAAGGTGCCATTTGACACAGGTAGCAGAATGTAAGCACCATGCCTACTGCCGAAAACAAAACCGTTAACTCAAACATGATGGGAATCCATGCCGGAAGAGAAAAGAAAGGTTTGCCACCGATGTTCAATGGCCAGTCATAAGTGAGCGTCCAAGTGATAAAGCTGAAAGCTGTTGTTGTGCCTGCAATGGCGTAGATAAAGCCCGCCGTGTGTAAGCTCGTGTCGCGTAGGCCCATGGCCGCATCCAAACCGTGTATCGGCATCGGCGTATATACGTCGTGAATCTTATACCCTGTTTTGCGCACACTTTTTACCGCCGGGAACAACGTTGCCTCATCATCAAAACAAGCAACCACAAATTTTTTTACTGGCATAGAATAATTTCAAATTTCAAATTCTAAATTTTCAATTCTCAGTGCGCATACTCGTGCGCAAACTCTTCTACTGACTCCTGTTCGATTACGTCCATTTTTTCCTTGTAATTCTCGCCGCTTTTTTTCAGGATATGCTTGATCTCTGCTATTGCGATAACAGGGAAGAATTTGCTGAACAAGAAGAAACAGGTAAAGAACAAGCCGAAGGTGCCGATGTAGAAACCAACTTCCCAAATTGTGGGCGAATAATAAGGGCTCCAGCTTGATGGCAGGTAATCGCGGTAAATTGAGGTAACGATGATTACGAAACGTTCAAACCACATCCCGATGTTTACCAGTATTGACATAAAGAAGGTTACCAAAATGCTTCTTCTCATTTTGCGGAACCAGAAGATTTGCGGCGACAACACGTTACAACCCATCATTAAGTAATAGGCCCAGCCGTAAGGACTTGACAAATCAACGCGGTTGTAACGAAAAGCGAACCATTCGTATTCCACGTGCGAATACCAGGCGATGAACAATTCCGTCAGGTAAGCAATGCCCACAATAGAACCTGTCAGCACAATTACTTTATTCATCACCTCAATGTGCTCAATGGTGATATAGTCTTCAAGATGCAAAACTTTTCTTGTTACCAACAAAAGCGATTGCACCATTGCAAAGCCTGAGAAGATGGCACCCGCAACAAAGTAAGGCGGGAAGATGGTCGTATGCCATCCTGGAATTACCGACGTCGCAAAGTCAAAAGATACGATGGTGTGAACCGAAAGCACCAACGGCGTTGCAAGTCCTGCCAATACCAGCGATAAGGCTTCGTGACGTTGCCAGTGTTTGGTGGAGCCCGACCAGCCGAAAGCGGCCACGCCGTAAAAATATTTGCGCCATTTTTCCTTTGCACGGTCTCTTAAGGTTGCTAAATCCGGGAGCAAACCCGCATACCAGAATAAAAGCGAAACGGTAAAATACGTAGAGATGGCAAACACGTCCCAAAGCAGCGGTGAGTTAAAGTTTACCCAGAGCGGCCCGCGGGAATTTGGATAAGGCAGGGTAAAAAAGGCATCCCACACACGGCCCATGTGAAAGATCGGAAACTGGCCGGCGCACATCACCGCAAAGATGGTCATGGCTTCCGCCGCACGATTTACCCCTGTTCTCCATCCCTGGCGGAACAGCAAAAGAATGGCGGAGATAAGCGTTCCGGCGTGACCGATACCTACCCACCATACGAAGTTGGTAATATCCCAGCCCCAACCTACGGTGCGGTTCAGGTTCCATTGGCCGGTACCGAACCAGACTTCACGTGTTACCGAAACAACACCGAACAATAAACACAGTACCGAAACGATAAAACCAATCCACCAGAGTTTGGAAGGCGTGGCTTCCACCGGGCGGCAAATGTCTTCACTGACCTGGTGATAATCCTTGTTTCCCTCGACCAGCGGCGGTCTGACCTGCGATTCGTATTTAATTAATGCCATATTGATAAGCTATGAGCTGTCAGCTTTCAGCTTTCAGCTTTTTAATACTTCGTTTTCTTATTTTAATTATCTGCATTTCACCAACTGCTGAAGGCTTGATGCTGATAGCTTACTTGTGCCCTTCCGTTGCCGGTTCTTGTTGCGGCGTTGCAGGTTCGCTGTGCTGCTGCGCCGCGTGTTCGTTCGCATTTTCTTCGCTCACAATCAGTTCATCCGTGTTCCGGATTTTTGCAAGATAATTTACGTTCGGCAGCGTGTGAATCTGCTCAATTACATAGAACAAACGTTGCTGGTTGTCGGCTCTCATCTTGGCTACGCTGCTGTTCTTGTCGTAAGCATTACCGAACACAATGGCGTTTGTAGGACAAGCTTGCGCACAAGCCGACGTTACCTCATCGCCACCAAGCGGACGATTTTCCATCTTCGCTTGCAATTTGCCTAACTGTGTCCGCTGTACGCAGAAACTGCACTTCTCCATCACACCGCGGCTCCGGGTTACAACATCCGGGTTCAGCACCATGCGGGTCAATTCGTCGTTCATTTGATGAACAACCTGATTCAATTCACCCACGCCACTGCTCGGGCCTAACACGCCGTGTGTGCTGGCGCCGGTGTAATCGCCCCAGTTAAAACGGCGTACTTTATACGGACAGTTGTTGGCGCAATAACGCGTACCGATGCAACGGTTGTAAGCCATTTGGTTAATGCCTTCGGAGTTGTGCATCGTAGCAGCAACCGGACAAACGTTTTCGCAAGGCGCATTTTCGCAGTGCTGGCAAAGCATGGGCTGGAAAATAACCGTCTTCAGATTGTCCGGAGCCTTTTCGTCCGTTACAAAATAACGGTCAATCCGCAGCCAGTGCATTTCGTGTGCCCGCAGCACTTCGTTTTTGCCCACCACGGGAACGTTGTTCTCCAGATGGCAAGCCACCACGCATGCACCGCAACCGATACAGCTATTGAGGTCAATGCTCATGCCCCACTTGATCTCGTGGGTTCTTAATGCCGGGTCGTCGTACAGTGTGCCTTCGGCGCGGTAATTACCGGTACGGCTGGCAAAGTCTTCTTTTAACTCCTCGCGAAACTTCCGAAATGCTTCGGGCTTTGCCTTAAAGGTTGCCAGCGTGGTTTCTTTTACCACTTCGGTTCTTCCTTCGTAAGAATTGTGAACCTGTGAACGGGCAATTTTATAAGTATCTACCGGCTTGACCGATGTGGTTACGTCGTTTGTATAATCAACAGTTCTTGTCGTAGCGTTCCAGCGGGCAAAAGGATAAACGTTTTGGCCTATTCCTTTTTCTTCAAACATCGCCGGATTAAAATTCTTGCTGCGTCCATATCCTACTGCTATGGCAATTGTATTGGCATCCATGCCTGGAATGACCAAAACCGGAAGCGTGATTTTTTTGCCGTTCGCGGTGAATTCAACTACTGGCTTGTCCTGGTAGTATTCATACTCCATTGACTTGTAATCTATGCCCAACTCATCGGCCTTTTTGGTCGAGATCATGGCGTAGTTGTCCCAGGTAGCTTTTGTTATCGGGTCGGGCACTTCCATTAACCAGGGGTTGCCTGATTGCTTGCCGGAAAGAAGCGAAACTTTTTGGTACAACACCACTTCATCCTTGCCGCCTTTGCGTGCCGACGAAAGCGCAGTAACAGCAGCACCCACGTTACCCGTCTGCGCTGTGTTGGCCGTTGTTGCGGTTGTCGTAACGGGAGTTGTAACAGCCGTTCTTACCGTATCAACAACCGCTGCTGCGGCGGTCGTCACGAAAGACGGTTTTGCGTTGCCCAGCACACCGTCTTGCAAAACCTTGTCAAAGCCGGCCTGGCCGCCAAGTTTACCTGTCCAGTACGTACGGAAATACGTTTCGTAATCGGTATTATTCCCGCTCCATTTCAACAAAGAGGTTTGAAAAGGGCGGGTTTTAAACAGCGGGAAAATAGTCGGCTGAATGAAACTAATATAACCGCTTCTTGGCTCCGCATCACCCCAGCTTTCGAGATAATGATTCGCAGGAACGAGATATTGACAAAGCTCAGATGTCTCGTCTAATTTCTCGTTGAACGAAACCGACAACTTTGTTTTAGCGAGACCGGCTTTGAACTTGTCGGCATCAAAATAATCGTAGGCAGGATTGGCGCCGTAAATCAATAAAGCACCCACACGGCTTGCGTTCATGTCGTCAACCAAGGTGGCGAAAGCCGCGTCGTCTCCCTGGCGGAAGTTCAAAGTTGTTGCCGTATCTATGGTCGTTCCGAAAGCGCCGGCCAAACGGTTGATCTCACGAACAACGGTTTGCACATTTGGATCGTTGCTTCCGCTTACAACCAACGCCCTTCCGCTGTGCGATTTTAAATCGGCCGCAACTTTTGCAATGGCTTGCGCAAGTGGAGCAGACAAAGATGGTGCTGAACCACCGCCGCCCATTGCCGCCAGGAGAGCCAACGCTACCGCACCGGTTTCTGACGGTCGGTGCGTAAAGCGTTCGTCGGCGTTGGCGCCGGTCATGCTCAAATAGCTTTCAAACTGATAGTGTTTGCTCATGGCCACTGCCTTCTCGTTGATCTTGCGCTTCACGCTCCAGGCGCGGGCAAATTCAACTGGCGAAAGCCAGGTTCCAAGAAAATCAGCGCCAAGGCTGACGACAACATCAGCCCTGTCGAAATTGTGCGCCGGAATTTTTCCACCGTTTGCGGCAATCAATCCCGAATAAGAAACGGCGTCGTATTGAACGTGGCGGCTTCCCGGATTTTTGGCCAGGAACTCCGCAATAATTTGTTTGGTAGAAGGAGAAACGATGGTGCTGGTGAGCAAGACAACAGGCAAGCCGCCAAGACCGGCTACTGCTGCGGCAATTTGCTGGTCAACTTGTTCAAAGGTGGGAACTTCCTGAAAGCTGTTCCCGCTTTTGCGCTTTGGATGAGGCGTGCGGTACATGTCGTATAAATCGAGCACCGATGCCTGCACACGTGAAGATGTGCCACCCTGTGTAAAAGGATACAAAGTATTTCCTTCAATCTTAATGGGGCGGCCTTCGCGAACTTTCACAACTACTGGCACCACGTCGCCGTCCTGCACATAAGTAGAAGCAAAATATTTGGCAACGCCCGGCGTCAAGTTTTCGGGACGGTTTACGTAAGGCACGGCCTTGCGTACCGGCACTTCGCAGGAAGCCGCAATGGTGGCTGCTGCGGTGCTAAAACCAAGGTATTTCAAAAAGTCACGGCGTGGGGTTTTAGCATCCAAAATGCCTTCTCCCAACTCACCGAAGGGCAATTCTTCCGCAAACTCGTCCTTGCTCTTTTTTTGTACCTCTTCTTTATGGTTTAACTCAGCGAAACTTTGCCAGTATCTTTTATCGCTCATGGTTTAATGTGCTGATGCGCTAATGTGCCAATGTGCCAATGTGGAAAACGTAAGTTACAGTTCGTCCATTTGCCTATTTACACATTTGCCTATTTGCAAATTGATTTTAATAGTGACATTTTTGGCATTCCAAGCCACCGATATCTTTTACGGTTACGCTGTCCATTTTACCGGATTTAATATCGTTGTGGAATTTCTCGTAAATGCTGTAAAACTTGTTGCCCGTGCTGTCGTTATAGTTGAACTGCACTTTCGATTCACGGTGACAGTTGATGCACCAGCCCATGCTTAATTCAGAAGCCTGGAAAACTTTGTTCATCTCTTGAATATTGCCGTGACAGGTTTGGCATTGTACGCCGCCAACACGGGTGTGTTGTGCGTGGTTAAAATAAACGTGGTCGGGAAGATTGTGAATTTTCACCCATTGCGGCGATTTGCCTTTCAATGGATCCCAGGTAGCGCCGGGGCCTGGTGTAAAGCCAGCGTATTGATAAAGCTTGGCTATTTCCGCCGTGCCGTTAATTTCTTTGCCGTCTTCATCCAAAATCTTCGGGCCTTTTTCATAAGCATTGATAGCCTTGTGACAGTTCATGCAAATGTTCAAAGTCGGAATGCCCGCGTGTTTGCTTTCCCAGGCCGAGCCGTGGCAATACAAACAGTTGATCTGGTTAACGCCGGCGTGCACTTTGTGCGAAAAGTAGATAGGCTGTGTAGGTTGGTAACCTCTTTGTCTTCCCAAACTAATGGCACTTTTTGCCACGTAAAAACCACCAACAACAAACAAGATTACCGCAAACAAAGCGATGTAAATTTTGTTGCGCCAGAAAGGAACCGGTTCGGGGCGAAGGATTTGCTCTTTGTCATCGGACAACTTTTTCAAATTGCTGTTCACCTGCATCAAGATGAGTGCAACGATGGCAAGAATAATAGAGATGATGCCGAAGATCAATTCGCCGTTGCCGGAAGGCTGCGTTTCACCGGGCGGCGTTGGACCTCCGGTTGGCGCACCGGGTGCCGGTGCTTTGGCGATATAATCAAAAATGGCGTCAATATCTTTGTCGGTTAATTGAGGAAAGCTGGGCATGATTTGCCCATTCATCGAAGCCGCAAGACTTTTGGTGTATTCCGTGGTTGGGATAAAGGCACTCGGATTGTGCACCCATTTGTGCAGGTTCGCCCTGTTTGTCCACGGCCCGCGTTCATTGACACCGCGGAGCGCCGGACCCGTTATCATTTTATCCAAGGCATGGCAGGTGGCGCAGTTGGCGCTGAAGATTGCCTTGCCGTCTTGAGCATTTAGCGTGATATGAGAGAGAAAAAAAAGGAGTCCGAACAGCGCACCTTTCTTAACAGTTGATGGTAAAAAATTCATAGAAATTCTTCGTCTGAGATGTGGATAATTCCTCAAATTGCCCGCAAAAATATGACAGGAAGTTTACAAAACGGCAATGGCTTTAAATTTTTTTTAACCCGCGCCTGTCCTGCGTTTTCCCTTGTTTATCAGCATTTTTTTTGATGCACGAAGCATCTGCCTTGACCCATCCGTTTTGAAAAAAGGGGGTGTGAATATCGTCAAAAAGGCCTCTCTTTGCCGGGCTTTCCCAAGCGGCGAAAAAGACCGATTTACAGCGCTTATTTTAACAATCAAAGCGCGGTTCTTCCCGGGTGATACGGGGAGATGGACATGGCAAAGAGCAGCGCCTTTGTGCGGTTTGGAACTGCGCATTGCTTTGAGAAAAGCCAGTTGACAGCCAGATAAGGAATCCAACACAGAAAAATTAAAGTCACGGTTTAATGGAAAAACAGAAGGCAAAAATTAAAATAGCCGTCTTCGCATCAGGAGCGGGAAGCAACGCCGAAAAACTCATTCAATATTTTAAAACATCTTCCGTTGCCACTGTGGCGCTGGTAGTTTGCAATAAGCCCGGAGCAGGCGTTATCGCCATTTCGGAAAAAGAAGGCGTACCGGTTTTGCTTGTTGAAAAAGAACGCTTTTTTCGCGGCGATGCTTATCTCCCTTTTTTAAGAGACCAGGACATACGTTTTCTTGCACTGGCGGGTTTTCTTTGGAAGATACCGCAGGCTTTGATTGATGCTTATCCCAAACGCATTGTAAATATTCATCCGGCGCTGTTGCCCAAGTTTGGCGGCAGAGGCATGTATGGACAGTATGTACACGAGGCCGTGCTGAATGCCGGCGAGATGGAAAGCGGCATTACCATACATTATGTAGATGAGCATTACGACAACGGCGATGTTATTTTTCAAACAGCCTGTCCCGTTCTTCCCGGTGACAAACCCGGCGATATTGCGCAGCGCATTCACGCACTGGAGCATTTGCATTACCCAAGAGTGCTGGAAGAAACCATCAAAGAAATACCCACTTAAGCATCATATTTATCGTTAAACAACAGGATAGTCAAAGCCGACCGCCGCCTATCTTTGTTCGCATGGACCGTAAACAAGAAGTATTAAACGACGTTGTCATAAAATTTGCCGGCGACAGCGGCGACGGCATGCAGTTAACCGGCACCCAGTTTACCAACAATACCGCCTTACTGGGCGCTGACCTTTCCACTTTTCCTGATTTCCCTGCGGAGATTCGTGCGCCGCAAGGAACCCTTCCCGGCGTGAGCGGTTACCAGCTTCGCTTTTCCAGCGAAAGCATCCATACCCCCGGCGATCAATGGGACGTGCTGGTGGCCATGAACGCCGCCGCCTTAAAAACAAATTTGAAAAATTTGAAGAGAGGCGGAAAAATCATTGCCAACACAGATGGTTTTGACGTAAAAAATCTTCGCCTTGCCAACTACCCCGACGGGGTAAATCCATTACAAGATAATTCGCTGGAAGGCTACGAGCTGATTGAAATGGACATCACCAAGATGACCCGGGAAGCGCTGAAGGACATCCAGATGGGCACCAAAGAAAAAGATCGTGCAAAGAATATGTTCGTGCTGGGCTTTTTGTATTGGATGTACGGCCGCGAGATGGAAAACACCGAAAAGTTTCTGGACGAGAAATTCGGCAAGAAGCCGGAAATTCTCGAAAGCAACTTAAGGGCTTTGCACGCCGGTTATAATTACGGCGATACCACCGAAACCTTCACCACACAGTACAAAGTGGAGAAGGCAAAGATTGAAGCCGGCAGCTACCGCAGCATCATGGGCAATCAGGCCTTGGCTTATGGTTTAATTGCCGCTTCGGTAAAAAGCGGATTGACCTTGTTTCTCGGAACCTATCCCATTACACCCGCTTCGGATATTTTGCACGAGTTGAGCAAGCATAAAAATTTTGGCATCAAAACCTTTCAGGCCGAAGACGAAATTGCAGGCATCTCTTCCGCCATCGGCGCTTCGTACGGCGGGCACATTGGCGTTACCAGCACCTCGGGTCCGGGATTGGCGCTGAAAGGCGAAGCTCTTGGTTTGGCCATGATGCTGGAAATTCCGCTCGTGGTCATTGATGTTCAGCGCGGCGGACCGTCAACAGGTTTGCCTACAAAAACAGAGCAAAGCGATTTGCTGCAAGCCTACTACGGCCGCAACGGTGAATCACCCCTGCCGGTTGTTTCGGCCTCTACGCCCAGCGACTGTTTTGAAGCGGTTTACGAAGCCGTACGCATTGCCGTTGAACACATGACACCCGTTATCTTTTTGAGCGACGGCTATATTGCCAACGGCGCCGAGCCTTGGAAATATCCCAACACCGAAAGTCTGCCGCCGATTCACGTTAAGTTCAAAACTGATTTGGGTCACGGTGAAGCGAAGTTCCAGCCTTACCAACGCGATGAAAATTTGGTTCGTCCCTGGGCTTTGCCGGGCACGCCGGGATTGGAGCACCGCATTGGTGGATTGGAAAAAGAGAACATTACCGGCAACGTAAGCTATGACCCGGAGAACCACCAGTTGATGGTGAAGATTCGCCAGGAAAAAGTAGACAAGATTGCCTTCAATATTCCCGAACAAACCCTTGACAACGGCCCCGAAGAAGGCGACGTGCTGGTGTTGGGATGGGGTTCTACTTACGGCGTTATTAAAACAGTCGTTGAAGAATTGCTGGAAGAAGGCCACAGCGTGGCCCACACACACTTGCGTTACGTTCGTCCTTTCCCGCGCAATTTGGGCGAGATGCTCAAGCGTTACAAAACGGTTTTAATTCCCGAAATCAACAACGGGCAATTGGTGAAGATCATTCGCGACCAATATTTGATTGACGCGAAAGCCTACAACAAAATCATGGGCGTGCCCATTACAAAGGCAGAATTGGAGGAAGAGATAAAAAAGTTTCTTCCGGTACATGCGTAAGCACAAACCGGTCGCAATAAAAAAGACGCAACGATAAAATGGTTGCGTCTTTTTTGTGAAAAAGGAAGGAAGGTTCAAAGGCCGGAAATATGTTTTCACAGGCAATATCCTGTACGAAGAAAAGCATCGTGGTTGCAACGAAACAACGAAAACGTTTGCGTTTATAGCCGCTGTATCGTCCACCACAAAGCCATAACACCAATAAGCGCCGAAAGCGGATAGACAAAGCTTCTGCGGTACAAAGGTCTTCTGCCAAAGGGCAGAATAATGAGGCCGAAGACCAAAGCAATCACAATGATTTGTCCGATCTCCACGCCAAGGTTGAACGAAAGAATGGAAAGCAAAAATTGGTTCGGGGGCAAGCCGATTTCGTTCAACACACTGGCAAAGCCAAGGCCATGAATCAAGCCAAACAAAAAAACAACCGCAATGCGCCAGGGCTTTAATTCGCTGATTAAAATATTCTCCACCGCAATAAACAAAATGGACAAAGCAATGATGGGTTCAACCACTGATGCAGGCAAGGTAATTACGCCTTTCATGCTTAGTGCCAGCGTAACCGAATGCGCCACGGTGAACGCCGTTGCCTGCCAAAGTATGCTCTTGAGTTTTGTGCTCAGCAAACAAAGCCCCACCACAAAAACTATGTGATCGAGGCCGTAAGGAATGATGTGCTGAATGCCCAACTTCATGTAAAAGCCAACGACGTTGTGCAGCGGTGCGTTGGCCAGTTCGTAGTTTACGGTATGCGCAAACGATACCCGCGCCGCTGCCAGTAAAAGCAGAAAGAGAATGGCTTTTTTTTGGTTCCTTGCGTTCATAACAAGCATTAAAGCTTAGCAAAAACTTCTTTGCTTTCCCCCATCAACAATGGATCAATGTTCGGGTTGTTCTCCAATCCTTTACTTAAAAATTGTTTGGCTTTTGTTTTGTCTCCTGCCTTGTTGTAAATAAGTCCGGCACGGCAAAGCAAGGTTGGGTTCTTGTTTCCGGTTCGCAAGGCTTTCGTCAAATAAGGAAGCGCCTTCTCTGCATCGTCGTTAAAATAGGCCCAGGCCACGGCTTCGTTCACATCAATGTTGTCGGGACGGCGGCGGTATTCGGCCAATGCGTGTTCAACCGCTTTGTCGGTTTTATTTTTCAAAAGATAAACGTAGGTCAGTTCTTTGTCCACGTGATGCGATGCACTGGCTTCGCCGCTGTTGGCGGCTTCGTTCAGTTTATCAATTGTCGCATCAATCAGGTCTTCGGCTTTTTCTTTTTGGCCGTTGAACAAATAAACTTCAGCCAATTTTTCTTTGAATGTATAATCAGCTTGTAAGGTGTCAGCTTGTTGATAGAGTGAAATGGCTTTCGCGTAGTCTTTGTTTGCTACCGCAATGTTTCCCAATCCGGCAACGGCATGAGCATAACCCGGACGTTCCTGCAAAGCAATGGTGTAATGCATTTCGGCATTTTTTAAATCGCCGGTGTTTTCGTACAAATGCGCCAGTTGAATTCTTGCCCACTCCGTTCCTTCGTCACCGGGATAACCGGCGTCCACGGCCTGCTTCATGGCATCAATGGCGCCGGGCAAGTCGCCGTGAATTTCACGCAGGTAAGAGATGCGTGAATAAGATCGAAGATCAGGACGAATGGAAACCATCTTGTCGAGGCTTTTTACCGCAGCGTCGTAATTGCCCATTTCCACGTTGCCGTCGGTAATTAAACCATACACGTAAGAATTATAGGGGTTGATGGCTTTGGCTTTTTCGGCGGTTTCCAAACCATCCAAAAAATGGTGTTGCGAAAGTTGCACCAGGGCTTTCAGCAAAAGCGCTTCAAAGTTTTCGGGCTCTGTTTTTAAAACATCCTCAATGTATTTCATGGCCGCTTCGTCGTAGTAGGTATAATCGCCGGTAGCACGGCCTTCCTGAATGTAAATCGTTGCCAGCGCCAGCGTTGATCTGATGTCGGTTGGCGCCTCACGCACAATGCGTATTAGTTTATCTCCTTTTTCTTTTACCGAGGCCCATTCGGGCATTTGCGCCAGTGCGCCTTTTCTCTCTTTCAGCGGATAAAATGCATTGGCTTTGTTTTGTAGTTTGTTTGTATAACGCAACACTACAAAAGCCGTTGCGCCAAAAAAGAAAAGCAGCAAGGCACCGTAGGTAAATCTCTTTTTCATGATGGTTATCATTTACGGAAAGAAGAAAGCATGAAGTCCGTATAAAAGATACGGACTTCATGCAAGAATAGATTAGCCTTTTAACACCCGAACGGTTTGTTTCACCTGTCCATCTTTTACAATAGTGATGAAGTAAAAACCTTTCGCAGCATTGCCCGCATCCCAATCAAGGTTGTACGTGCCGGCTTCTTGTTTGGCATTGACCAACATTCTCAGCATACGTCCCTGCGCATCGCTAACCGCAATCTGTACCATAGACGATGAAGCGATGTGATACGTGATGTGCGTACGGTTGGTGAATGGATTTGGCATAGCCGTCATCATGACATCTGGTGTGGCGAGGCCTAGAGAACTTGGACTGTTTGGTCCCTGAACCCGCATGGTAATGCCATCTCGCGGCCCGGCTGTGGGCGCCAGTTGCGACATGTCATTGCAATTCCAGTTATACGTTCCCGACCACGGGATTTGTTCAAACGGGAAGGTTGAACGGAGGGTCGTGTCATTACGGTTAATACCGGTTTGATAGGTAAGCACATTCAGGAGTTGCGGTGTTACACCGTCGCCGTTAAAGTAATCCGCCCACTGGCCATTCCCCCAAGGCAGCATTTCCACATAGTCTTCACCGGGAGGGTAGTTATTGGGTTCACCCGGGAGCCAGTCTGTGTAGCTTACGGCTTCGCCGTTTTCCCACACAAAGGTTCCTTCAACTGCAGCATCGTTCAAGCCAATCCAGGTACCCCGGTCAAAAAAGCCCACCGGAACCGAAGGGTCTTTTGCAGCGTTGTTAAACACGAAATCGTTCTCGGCCTGGCTGGTAATGGTTGCCAGATAGCCGCCATTCTGCTGGGCCATAAACCGGGCTTCGGGCCAAGTTTGCTTCGCAGTTGACTTGTAGTACGTATGACCGTTAAACGCACCTACGAAAATGTATCCCCCAATGGTAGCTTGGGTTGCCACGTTTCTTTCCATGACGGACTGCATGCGTGCAGGCTGGAAGTCGTCGTAATAAAGGCCAAGCACGGACAAAACGATTCCGCTGACGGCTTGCAATTCGATGCGGGTTACATCGTCTTCGAGTCTGCGTCCGTTGGGAAAGCCGTCCATGTTGGGAATGAATTGCAAATTGCTGTTGGTGTTAAACCGGGAATCGGTTAATCCCAGCACAGCCGTCCACAACAAGCCTTCGCTGCTAAAGTCAGGACTGTTCCGTGGCGTTACCGGAACGGCCATGTTCAGACGTAACATATCGCCGCCGTTGGGCAAAAAGTTGTTGATAAAAGGCTTGCCGGCTGCCAACGGATTTCCCAATTTACCCGTTGCCAACTGGTAAGGGCGAAGGTTGGGCACACCGGTATTGAAAATGGGATAGAGATCCACCGAACGGGGTTTGCCCGGACCAGGCAGCAACAAGTTGCCGGCAATGGCATCGTCAAGCGCAGTGCCCGTAACCGCGGACGTTCCTTTTAAAGGATACAAACCGTTTTGTCCGTTGCCAAATCCAAAGGCGCCAAGCGAATTCCGCTGAATGCGCAACTTCGACAAAGCTGGTATAGCCGGCCCAAACTTGGTGTCATCCATGTACAGGGCCAACTCAGGATTGTAAAAGAAATCGCCGTATGTAGAAAGTGCGGCAAGGTCCTGGTAAGGCGTCATAGAATTCCATTTGTCTTTGTAGCCAATCGGGATAACGGCCTCGTTGGTTAAAGGCATGCCGAGGCGGGAAACCTGCACCCAATTGCCGGAATGCGTTTCGGTACCATCGCCATTTAATACCCGCATCTGTCTTCGGCTGGCCGAAGCCCAAACGCCAATCACAAAATCACCGTCCAGAATATTGGCAGCTTGGCTTGCGGACTTGCCGTCTTTTTGCAGAGTAGAAATGTCCACTTCAAGCGCAAGCGTGTGCACGTTTTTATAACGCAATAAATCCTGCGGATGCGAACCCGTTGTGCGGGGATTGTCGCCAAGATCAAAGATGCCACCGGCATCCACAAAGAAGGGATCGTCCACCGGTCCGGCAAATACGCGTTCGCCGGTGCTGGCCGTCATAACGGCTCCTTGCATCAGGCTTTCGTAACTGGGAGCATTAAGGCCTACAGGAGAAGTAATAGAACGCGGGCCCACGTTGTAGGGAGGCACGATACCGTTGGTTACGATAGTTTGCGTAGTGCCGCCTTTAATGCGTTCAAGCGTGTAGGTTGTTTTCAGGTTTTCCTTTCCCAGCCGGATGTTGAAAAAGGTTGTTGGGTCTTGGTTTGTCCGGGTAAATGTCCAGCGGTAAACAATGTCGTCGCCGGGTGTGGCCGTGTTGTTGTCAATGTGAATTTCGTAGCGAATGTTCTCCCCAAAATGATAATAATTGGGGCCGCCGTCCGGTAGTTGTCCTGGAATGTAATTGGCAATTAAAACGACTTTGTCGGGGTTGGTCGGGCTTCGAAAAGCATACACGTCCGTGTTGTCGGCCAATGGGTCGTCGGCAATTAGCGGCGCCTCCCGGTGAGAGGAAGACATCAATGTTGCGGCCAAAGCCGCAACGCCCACGATACCCGCCAGTGCCGTGAATGCAGACCTGGTAGATCTTCTTTTCATGTGATTGTTTTTATTGGTTAAGAAATAAGAAAACAAGGGTGGTTTCCCGACAGGACGTGGAGTAATTACACAGGTAAGCTGATGAAAGTTGGCAGCGGGTTATCAGAAGAAATCTAAGGCCGGACGGTTTAGCGTAAGGATATACGTGGGTGAGGGCAAAGCAGATTGCTTCTATAAAAATAAAACTTTTATGCCGCTAACCGATGCATGGCTTTGTGTAAGCAGCGGTACTGTTTTCCGGTTATTTAGCCAAACAACGATGCACGTTAAACTGACCCTACGAATTTTTTTACACAGCTTTTGGTGCATTCAAAAACAAAACGGCCTCCCAATGGGGAGGCCGCGTAAGAACACAGGACATTGTTCTTAAATCACAACTTTGTTGTTCTTTTTCACCGGTGCTACGCCTCTGTTTTTTACGCGGCCCAGCATGTTGTCTTTTACTTTCAATTCTTTTTCGGCGTTTACTTCGGCGCCGCCCACACCGCTGTTGTCAATGCTCATGGTTTGCACCACAAAACCGCCAGCCTGCAAATGGCCCACACCGTGATTGGTAACAACGGCATTCTGCGCTTTGCCGGCCAGTTTCACTTCACCCACGCTGTTGTTTTTTAAATTGATTGTATTGGCCGAAAGGTTTAAATCAACATGGCCTACGCTTTTGTTCGTGATGTTGAGATCAGAAAAGGTCAGGGGCGCTTCGGAGGCCACGTTTCCGACGGTTTTCAAGTCCATCTCCTTTAAATTTTTGAACGTCACGTAAACCCGGATTTTGTCTTTCAGCTTCAGGTTCTTGTCTTTGATGTCCTTCATTTCAATCACCAGTTGTTTGCCTTCGTTGTGCACGTTGAAATATTGCTGCAGGTTTTCGTCGGCTTCAATCTTCACCAATTCTTTGCCTCCCTGCGAAAGTTTGAGCTCGTAAACACCGCTGGCTTTTAGCGATTCAAAAGAGGACACGGGAATTTCTTTGGTCACAAGTTTGCCGTTGCCTTCAATGGTTTCGGCCTCCTTTTGTGCATTTACGGACGCCGCTGCAAAAACAAAAGCGGCTGCTAAAATGTTTTTGTACATAAAAATGATTTGGTTATAGATGACGAATTCTTTCGTAGAACGAATGTGGCGCTTTGATGTTATACCGGAAGACTGTTTGGGATGAGCGGCTTTTTGCCTTGATGAATTCGGCATCCGTTAATCTGGATATCCGGTTAAACGGATTAACCAATACCGATTTAACTTGCGCCATGACCTTCGACCTGCAAGGGCTTTCTATCGCTGAAAAGCAATATTACCTGCAGCACGTAGTAGCGCCGCGGCCCGTGTGTTTTGCATCCACAATTGATAGAGAAGGAAAGGTAAATCTGAGTCCTTTCAGTTTCTTTAACCTGTTTTCCTCCAACCCGCCCATCGTTATTTTCTCGCCGGCGCGAAGAGTGCGTGACAACACAACGAAACACAGCTTGCAAAACGTATTGGAAGTGCCGGAAGTGGTCATCAACATTGTTAGCTACGACATGGTGCAGCAAACCTCTTTGGCCAGTTGTGAGTTTCCAAAAGGTGTGGACGAATTTGTAAAAGCGGGTTTCACCAAAGAGACAGCAACCGTTGTAAAACCGCCGATGGTAAAAGAAAGCAAGGCCAAAATGGAATGCAAGGTGATCGAGATAAAATCATTGGGCGAAGGCGGGGGCGCAGGGCAATTGGTCATTTGCGAAGTGCTGAAGCTGCACATTGCTGATGATCTGCTCAACGAAGAAAAAAAAATTGACCAGGCAAAGCTGGAACACATCGCAAGGCTTGGCGGCGATTGGTATTGCCGTGTATCAAAAGAAAGTCTCTTTGTTGTTCCCAAGCCCAACACAAAACTGGGCATCGGCATTGATGCCTTGCCCGAAAGCATTCGCTTTAGCAAATTGCTGACGGGAAATCATTTAGGTCTGTTGGCAAATGTGAACGAGTTGCCGGTTGTTGAACCATCGTTTGACGACGAGCATCTGAAAAACATCTTTCAATATTATTCGGTAAACCCGGAAGAAATGGAAAAAGAGCTTCACGTTTACGCAGTGAAACTTCTCGATCAAGCCAAAGTGTATGAAGCTTGGCAGGTGTTGCTTGCGGTGGAAAGATGATTTGATAAGCACGGGTTATCTCTGGGCTGATACCCCCACGCTGCGCTCAGGTATTGCCATTTGCTTGCGTAACAATTGAAAATTTTTTCGCTCCTGTTTGTCTATGTATGGGCAATGCTGATTTGCACTTAAGGCTTTGACAGTGGCTATACATCCTTCCGAAAAAATCTACACCGGGTTTGGATGAATTCACTTCTAAATGCCTAACGAAACGCAGATCGGCTAAGAGTTGCAAAAAATGCAAATCAAAAAATTCACACTGAAAATCCAATTATGAAACCCCTTTCAGGAATTCTACTTTGGTAACGAGATCTGTTTTCAACTACGGTTATTGTTTTCAACCGGAACGATTGCTTGTCTCTTAACACACGGGCAAAAATCATTTACCATCACCAAAAACGAAAAGTATGAAACAGGAAAAGCGTTTCAAAATCCATCACAACACACAGGCTGATGTAAGCAAAAGCATCATCCTTATTTTAGCAGCATCTCTGTTATTCGTAACGGGATGTAAAAAAGAACTTGTTCCCAACACTGCTGCAAGTGACGAGGCTATATCACTTGCGATACAATCTAAACCTGCTAAAGCACCGACCATGGTAGTACAAACCCGGCACTTCTATACAGGCTGCCATCAACGCTGTGTCCAACGGATCCACAATAAAAATTCAGCCAGGCACTTATTTGGAAAGTATCGTTGTCAATAAACCCGGAATTACGTTAACGGGCGAAGGCGATGTCGTTATTAAAAATCCCGGCGATGCAAGCACTGGGATCAAAGTGGTAAAGGGAGCCGATGGATTTACGTTAAGCAACGTTACCGTACAGGGCTTTCACGACAGGGCTGTGGAAATAAAAGAAAATAAACGGCCTGTTGTTATCTCATGTAACAGCTATCGGCAACAATACAGAAGAATTTGGCTTGTTTGTACAGTATTGTTCCAACGGCACAATTGAACACTGCGAGGCTACCGGCCATACCGATACAGGCATTTATGTTGGCCAGTCTTCAAACGTTGTCATTAGCAAAAACGAGGCACACGACAACGTGAACGGCATTGAAATTGAGAATTGCACAAACGTATCGGCGGAAAAAAATCACAGCTATCACAACGTGGTTGGCATCATGTCCGTATTACTGCCCGGCCTCGTTGAAAAATATTCAACGAACATCACCATTTCGAAAAACGTAGTAGAAGACAACAACCACGACAACTTTGCCAAACCAGGCGAGCTGGAAGATGCGGTTCCCAGCGGCACCGGCATTTTTATTGTTGGTACCAACAACACGGTGGTGCTTGACAACCGCATTACAGGGAACAAATTTGTAGGCGTGGCCGTGGTGAGCACATTAATCTTAGGCAGCCTGCTTAACCCTCCGCTGCCGCCCGAAGCTTTTGCCGATATTGAACCCAACCCCGACGGCGTAGAAGTGATTGGCAATCATTTAGAGAACAATGGCTACAACCCGCCGCAAGGCTTGCCGCTGCCAGGAGTAGATTTGCTTTGGGACGGTTCGGGCAGCAACAATTGCTGGAGCAGAAACCATTACACTACATCCTTCCCTTCAAGTTTGCCGGCTTGTCAATAAAACATTCGAAAGAAGGGTTTGCACAAGCGGCCCTTCTTTCTTTTCATCCAAAGTTGTTCAATATCGAGTCACGCGGGAAAGCAAGCCGGTTATTCTTTCGCCTGTCAGTACATTTGCAGCACTTTTGAAAAAGTGAACATGCAAACACAAAACTTATCAGAGCAGGAGATTATTCGCAGAGAAAAATTAGCGCAGTTGCAGGCCCTCGGCATTGATCCTTACCCTGCGCCGTTGTATCCCGTTTCTCACTATTCGACCGAAATAAAAAATACGTTTACCGACGAACACAAAGATGCTTTTGATGACGTTTGTCTCGCGGGCCGCATCATGTCCGTTCGCGACATGGGCAAGGCTTCTTTTGCCGAGTTGCAGGATTCGCACGGCCGCATCCAAATCTATGTTCGCAAAGACGACCTAACTGTTGATGGGGATTCAAAAATGTATGACCAAGTCTGGAAGAAGCTAATTGATCTTGGTGACTTTGTCGGCGTGAAAGGTTTTGTGTTTCGCACAAAGATGGGTGAGGTTTCAGTGCACGTAAAAGAACTGACTTTTCTCGCAAAGTCCTTGCGTCCCTTGCCCATTGTAAAAGAAGCGGACGGTCAGGCTTTTGATGCCGTGACTGATCCCGAATTCAAATACCGCCAGCGCTATGCTGATCTTGTTATCAATCCTTCGGTAAAAGAAACCTTTGTAAAACGCACAAAGCTGCACAATTCCATTCGCGAATTTTTAAACGAACACGGTGCACTGGAAGTAGATACACCGGTGCTGCAAAGCATTCCGGGTGGCGCTGCGGCAAGGCCTTTCATCACACACCACAATGCGCTTGACGTGCCGTTTTATTTGCGCATTGCCAACGAACTTTATTTAAAGCGATTGATTGTCGGCGGCTTTGATTGGGTGTATGAATTCAGTCGCAATTTTCGCAACGAAGGCATGGACCGGACACACAACCCTGAATTCACCATCCTTGAATTTTACACGGCCTACAAAGATTATTTGTGGATGATGAACGTTACGGAAAAGCTGTTGGAAAAATCAGCGATTGACGTGACGGGTTCAACCGAAGTAACGGTAAGTGACAAAACCATTTCTTTTAGAGCGCCGTTCAAGCGCATTTCCATTTACGACGCCATCAAAGAACACACGGGCTTTGACGTGAGCAATATGGACGAAGCGAGGTTGAGCAACGTGTGCCGCGAACTGAACATTCCCGTTGAGCCTTCAATGGGCCACGGCAAACTGATTGACGAAATTTTTGGAACTGCCTGCGAATATCATTACGTACAGCCAACCTTCATCATTGACTATCCCGTTGAAATGAGTCCGCTGACGAAAAAGCACCGCAGCAAACCGGGACTGGTAGAACGCTTTGAGCTGATAATTAACGGCAAGGAAGTAGCCAATGCGTACAGCGAATTGAATGATCCGGTTGACCAGCGCGAACGTTTTGAAGAACAGGTAAAGTTGATGGAACGCGGCGACTTGGAAGCAATGTATATTGATCACGACTTCCTTCGCGCATTGGAATACGGCATGCCGCCCACATCAGGCATCGGCATTGGCATTGACCGCCTGTGCATGTTGCTAACGAATCAGCCTTCGATACAAGACGTGCTTTTCTTCCCGCAAATGCGGCCCGAGAAATTCGGCGGCGAAAGCGAAGACGTGGTAAAGATTAAAGAATGATTTTTCGCACGGAGCAAAGGAGAAGAAATGATTGAAGAGAATTTATTACTCTCCTTTTCCCTTTGCTCCATGCGATATTTTTTCCTTTATTCATGCGCCAGATCCATGCCCCGGTGCAACTCTTTTTCTTCTTCTTCCAGCGAAGTTTCCTCCAATACTTTTTGATGCCTTGCGTTGCTGGCAATGTACAAGGCAAAAGCCGCCAGCGCCAGGTCCTTTAAAAAGTTCATCAGCGACTGGTACTGGTAATCCTTGTCGGCCGTATCAAAGTAATTGGGCAGGTGAATGGTGAATACAAAAACGAGCAGCATCAACGCCAAAAGGTAAGCAGTTGTGCGCACCCAAACGTTCAGCATAAACGAAAGCGCCGCTAAAATAAAGGCCGTGCCCACTACATAAACCCAAACCTTGCCTCCAGGCAAATAGGAGGGCACTTTGGTTATCAGCATGTCGGGGTGGAGATAGTGTTGTACACCGAAAAAGATCATTACGAATGACAACAGGAAGATGGCGATCCGGGAAATTAGGTGTTGATTCATCGCCTTGGATTTTAGTTCTCCTAAAGTTACAATCATTTGGAGGCCTTCGCTTCATTTGACCCTGAATTTTACACCAATTCGTCGTTTGGAATTTTGGAGCGGCATAACCGCGTATAAACGGTCAGGTACACTTTTTCCGAACGCGTTAAACAGAACATTGCCTGCCGACCTCCTTTTGCATTTGACGGAGGAAAAACAGCCGGAAGTGTAAAGCTTCATCAGCCCGATAGTTTGTAGATTTAGTTTAGCGTATGGTAGCGGCGAAAAACACAACCAGTAAGGGTTATCACTTTTTATTTTGGTTGCTTGCAGCAGCCCTGTGGCTCTATTTGCGCTACCAGGATTATCCAACGTTTGCACAAGCGGTTTGGATAACGGCAATAAAAGTAACCGAACTTGCTTTACTTGTTTACACCGTAAACGGCTTGCTCGTGCCGCGTTTTTTGTACAAAAAAAAGTACGGGCTTTTTGCTGTTGGCTTCATCGGTCTTGTGGCCGTTTGCAGTTTTTTAAAAATGTTGCTTGTAGCCCGTGTGCTCAACCAGTCAATGGACGTTGTGAATGTAAAGGCGGCGGTGTACAACAATTTTGTGACGCAGGCCTTTTTGGTGCTCGCCAGCATTGCGCTCAAGTCGGCGGTTGACTACATTCAGCTTCAAAAGCGCATGGCCGAAGTGGCCAAAGAAAAAGCAGAAGCCGAACTGAATTTTTTGAAAGCCCAAATCAACCCGCACTTTTTGTTCAACTCGCTGAACGCGGTCTATTTTTTAATTGACAAGAAAAACACAGAGGCAAGAGAAGCGCTGCACAAGTTTTCGGAAATGCTGCGTTACCAGTTGTACGAATGCGGCGGCAAACGCATTCCCGTTGAAAAAGAAATTCATTTTTTAAAAGATTATGTGGGCCTGCAGGAATTACGAACCGGTACAAACACCGCCGTGCAATTTTGCTGCGAAGAAGACGTGGCGCAGTTCAGCATTGAGCCTTTGTTGCTGATTCCGTTTGTGGAAAATTCGTTCAAGCACCTTTCGCACTTTAGCGACGGCAGGCCAAACGAAGTACGCATAAACCTCTCGCGGCAAAACGGTTCGATGCTGTTTTCGGTTTACAACACCACAGAAGAAAAAGCGGCGAAGGAAAGCGGCGGCATTGGTTTGGGCAACGTACAAAAACGGCTTCAGCTTCTTTATCCCGGCAAACACAATTTAACCGTGAAGGAAAACGACGGCTGGTTTGGCGTAGAACTTCAACTCTCCATCACATGAAACTGAATTGCTTTGTTATTGACGACGAGCCGCTGGCCCGAAAAGGTTTGAGGGAATACATCGGCGACGTGGATTTTTTGCAGTTTGCAGGCGAAGCCGACTCGCCGCTGAAGGCAACGGAACCCTTAAGCAGCGGCAAGGTTCACCTTTTGTTCCTCGACATTCAAATGCCGAAGATCACGGGCCTTCAATTCTTTTCTTCGCTGCAACAGCCGCCGCCGGTAATTTTCACCACGGCTTACCCGCAATATGCTTTGGATGGTTTTGAGTTGAACGCGTTGGATTACCTGGTAAAGCCCGTTTCGTTTGAACGCTTTTTAAAAGCAGTATTGCGGGCAAGAGAATATTACGATGTGCGAACGCAAAACCAGCAACAGGATTCCGCTGCGAATTACTTGTTCGTTAAAGTGGACGGCAAGCTGGTAAAGATTTTTTATGACGATATTTTATACGTGGAGGCTTTGCAGAATTACGTCACCATTCACACCAAAGAAAGAAAATACATCACCTATCTCACCTTTCATTCCATCGAAGAATTTCTTCCCAAAAACCTTTTTATCAAAACGCACAAATCATATTTGGCAGCGGTTTCAAAAATTGAAAGTATTGAAGGTTCCTGCATTCAAATTGGGCAACACTTCCTTCCCATCAGCAGGAATTTGAAAGACGAGGTGATGGAGAAGCTGGTGAACAACCGGTTTTTAAAACGATAAATATTTTCGCACGGAGCCAAGGAGCAAAGGAGGAATTTTTGGTTTATCTTTTGTTCTAAAACATAACTGCAATGTTGATGCAAGAAAATCTTACCGGTAAAATCATTGACGCCGCCATTAAAATTCACAAAGCACTTGGCCCCGGTTTGTTTGAATCTGTTTACGAAGAAGTTTTAGCGTATGAATTACTAAAGCGCGGAAGAATTGTAGAAAGGCAGGTTTCCATTCCTGTCTATTACGATGAGTTGAAAATGGACGTTGGCTTTCGTGCGGACTTGCTTGTTGACAAGGAAATTATCATTGAAATCCAAATCGGTTGAAATAATAAAACCGGTCCATAAAAAACAAGTCATCACTTACCTGCGTTTAACGAACAATAAAATTGGCCTGCTGATTAATTTCAACGAAGAGCTGCTGAAGGACGGCATCGCACGACTTTACAACAACGCAATCGAATAAATCCTCCTTTGCTCCGTGCGAAAAAATTCAATCCAAAAATATATCGGTCATTAACTTCTGCGAAGCATCTACCGCATACTTCTCAAAATCATTGATGCCTTCGCCGCGTAACACTTCTTCGTCAATAAAAAAATTACCCGTGCATTCAGCAGACGGTTTCGATACAATCGCATAAGCCGCATCGGCAACAATTTCCGCCTTGCGGCTCATGCGCATCAGGGCGTCTCCGCCCAACAAATTTTGCACAGCGGCTGTGGCAATGGTTGTCTTTGGCCACAAGGCATTCACCGCAATTTTATCCTTCTTCAGTTCTTCCGCAAGACCGAGTACAATCATGCTCATGCCGTATTTAGCGATGGTGTAAGCAAGATGCTGTGCAAACCATTTTGGATTTAAATTGATGGGCGGTGAAAGATTTAAAATGTGTGCGTTGCTGCTTTTGCGCAAATGCGGAACGCAGGCCTTGCACATAAAAAAGGTTCCGCGTATTTCAATGTCGGTCATCAAATCAAAACGCTTCGGTTCTGTATGTTCGGTTGGCGTTAAGCTGATGGCGCTTGCGTTGTTGATTAAAATATCAAGGCCGCCAAAGGCCTTCACGGTTTCGTTTACGGCGTCTTCTATTTGTTCTTCAAAACGAATGTCGCATTGCAGTGGAAGGCATTGAACACCGAAGACTTCAATCTCTTTGGCGGCCGTATAAATTGTTCCTTCAAGTTTGGGATGCTGCTCTGTTGTTTTTGCCGCAATCGCAATGTTGCAACCTTCTTTTGCCAGTCTTTCCGCAATGGCTTTGCCGATGCCGCGGCTACCGCCGGTGATGAGTACCGTTTTATTTTTCAAATTCATAAATCTAATTTTTGAAGAAAGCAGTATGTACTTACAATGTTAAGCATTTGTGAATTTGGCTCGTGCTTTGCATAGATGAGAACGGCTAAAATTGAGAAAGGATTTCTTGCAACACGACTCCTTCTCCCGATCCCTTACCTCTTGATAAACGAATCTTCCACTTTCTGTTGAACGAACCAATTCGCCTTATTAAATAACCATTTCGTTTACCATGAAAAGATCTACCCTTGCCTGCCTTGCAGCAGCCGTGCTGTGCACTTTTTATTTTTTCCGTCCACAAGTTTCCACACTTTTAAAATCCGAAAACGAAGAAGAGAACGAACTCCTCGAATCACAAAACAAGTTTCGCTTCATTGAAGAAGCCATTCACCAGGAGTTTGAATTGACCAAGAGTCCTCTTACCGGAGATGTGCCGCGTTACAAACTTTTACAGGCAATGGATTACACCGCGCAACGTCTGCAACAACGGGCGCAGTCCCGCGCCATTCAGGGCGTCAATTGGGTGGAACGCGGCCCTAACAACATTGGCGGTCGCACCTTATCCTTACTCTTTGATGCGAACGATGCCGATTACAGTACGGTATATGCCGGTGCTGCCGATGGTGGTTTGTGGCGTTGCCTTGATATCAATGCCGTTACTCCGGTATGGAATAAAGTCAGCGACCAGTTTGACAATCTTGCGGTTTCCACCATTGCCCAACAAGCCAATGCACCAAACAAAATGTATTTCGGTACGGGCGAAGGTTACTTTAATGTGGATGCTGTGCAAGGCTTCGGCATCTGGCGAAGCCTTGATAACGGTGCAACGTGGCAACACTTGCCTTCGACAACGGATGGCAATTTCAGGACGGTACAGAAGATTGTTGTAACGAACAACGGATACGTGTATGCGGCCACAACGCCTGGTGGTATCATGCGCAGCAAAGACGGCGGCATTACATGGGAAAAGATTTTGGGCGGCGGACCCGGTGCCGACATTGAAATAGCCGCCAACGGAAACCTCTGGGCTTCAATTGGTATTTTTTCTCCGGGTTCTGTCTGGATATCAGCAACCGGGGATGCCGGAAGTTGGACGAACAAAACGCCTCCGGCCAATGCTACTAACGGAATGCAACGAATCACCATTGCTTGCGCACCGAGCGATGCGAACACAGTGTATGTGTTGGGACACGACGGTAACAGCAATGATTGCAACAACATTTGGTACAGCAACAATGCCGGTACATTGTGGACGCCAAGGGTGGCGCCGCTTGTAACCGACCAGGTAGCCACAGCGCCAAACTTCACACGTGGGCAAGCATGGTATGATCTGCCCGCAGCCGTTGATCCGAACAATCCTTTGTCGCTTGTGATTGGCGGGGTTGATTTGCATCGTTCAATAGATGCCGGCGCCACATGGATACACGTGAGCAAATGGTACAATTCAATTGCAACCGCTTACCCATTGCTGCCCGTTGTTCATGCCGATCAACACGCAATTGTTTTTAGTCCCGGTTCATCTGATAAAATACTTTTCGGCAATGACGGCGGCATCTTTTTATCGCCCAATCTTACCGCGGCACTCAGCGATGTTACCGTTGCAACCGTTAATGCAAAAAACAACGGCTACAACGTAACGCAATTTTATGCAGTGGCTCAACATCCAACGAATCAAAACTATTTTTTGGCCGGTGCGCAGGACAACGGTTCGCAAAAGTTTAGCGGCGGCACAGGCACGCAAGCAACAAGTGAAGCATCGGGTGGTGACGGCGCTTTTTGCCACATTGATCAAGCCGACCCGAATTATCAATTCACATCTTACGTGTACAACAACTACTATCGCTCCACCGATGGAGGCGTTACGTTTAACAGCGCCGTGAGCAATTCATCAAACGGTTCGTTTGTAAATCCAACAGCGTTGGATAACGCATCAAAAATGTTGTATGCTGATTACACGACCGTATCAACAAGAATCGGCGGACAATTCGGGCGGTGGGATTCGCGGAGTTCATCAACCTCGATGGATGCAATCACGGTTACGTCTTTTGCAAACGCAAGCGTCACACACGTTGCCATTTCGCCCAACGTGGCCAACCGTGTTTACTTTGGTTTGAGCAACGGACGTGTTGTTTATGTTGATGGCGCTAATACGGCATCGGGCACCGTTGCGGGTACAATCATTCGCAATGGAACCGGTTCGGTTTCGGGCATTGCCATTGAACCGGGAAACGAGAATCATATGCTCATTACGTATGCAAACTACGATGTACAAAATGTTATGGAAACAGTTGACGGCGGCGCAACGTGGACGAACGTTGAAGGCAACCTGCCCAACATGCCCGTGCGTTGGGTGGTGTTTAACCCAGGCAATTATCATCAAGCCTTCATTGCAACAGAACTTGGTGTGTGGAGTACGGATAACTTAAACGGAAGTTCTACCGAATGGAATCCAACCAACGGCGGTCTTGCCAACGTTCGCGTGGACATGTTGAAGATTGTAGGCAATCAAATGGCAGCGGCTACACACGGCCGTGGCTTGTTTACAACAATGCTTGCGGGTGCAGCCAACGCACCGGCCATAAACTTTGGAACGTCAAGCGGTGCAGGAAGCGAAGCACAAGCAGATGTTTCAACCGGTTGCGACAAAGGCTACAAAGATTATCGGGTAACAATGTACATCAGCGACGCACCAACGGGAACGGCAACGATTAATCTGAACGTTGTTTCGTCAACGGCAACTGCAACCGAAGGACAGGATTACGACATCATGCCCAAAACACTCACGTTTGAGGCCGGCAGCAACGCGCCGCAGAGTTTTGTGATTCGCGTTTACAACGACGCGGCCACCGAAGCGCAAAACGAATTCTTCACGCTTGATTATACCATCAGTGGAACAACCAACGCGGTAAAAGGCGGCACGCAACAGACCTACGATTTCCGCATTGCCGATGATGACTATCTGAAGATTCCAAAAGGAGCAACAACGGTTTCTATTCCTTCAGGCATTTACAATACAAACCTTGGCGGCTCCAGTCCCTTGCAAGGTTCTCAAAGCGATAAGAAGATGCAGTATCTCTATCGCAAAGATGAATTGCTGGCTATGGGATTAAAGCCCGGCGCTATCACTTCTCTTTCGTTTATTATTGGCACAAAAGGAAGCGTGCAACCCTTTATGGGACTGACAATTTTGATGGGTTCTGTTTCTGCTTCGCTCAACAATGTGGACGCAGGCTTTGTAAGCACGGCCGGATTTACCACGGTTTATTCTGCGCCGGTTACAGGCTTTAATAGCGTTGCGGGTGAGAATAAATTCACCATGACAACGCCCTTTAATTGGGATGGAACAAGCAATATCGTTGTACAGTTTTGTTACAACAATTTAGCAGCGCCACCGGCTGCACCGGTAGCCTTGCCCGCAGGCAGCGGCGATGATATTTTACAAGGCGAAACCGATCCAAAAGGCCAAACCTGCCAGGTAAGAGCAGTAAGCACCAACGTTCCAACCGATGACGGTTGCGCCTTTACCACACCAACACTCATCAGTTCTTACAGGCCGTTGCTATACTTTGACCAAGCCCGAACAGAAACACCCGTTCAAACAATCTTGAATCGCTCCAGGGCCGCTTATCTTGGGCCAAACGAAGACGTTTATTTCTATGACGAAACCGATGGTAAACTGCTGGCACGAATTCAAAATCTAACCAGCATTGATTACGGTTGCACGGCGGTGCAGATAGACCGGCAAGTAAACGGCAGTGTCTACGCACAACCTTTCTGGAGCAACAACGCGGCAAACTACGTAACCGCAAAATCACTCAAGATACTGCCTTCGCAGAACGGCAGCAATACAAATGGTCAATACAAAATAACCTTGTATTACACGAATGCGGAAAAAAACGGCTACACATCAACAACCGGAAAATCCTGGACAAACACGGAGATGGTAAGAGTTACCAACGGCTTTTACGTTCCCGATGTATCGCCATCGAACCAGCACGTGAACGATGTAACAAGCGCAACGATGACCGGCAGTTCTGTTGGCACCAACTGGACGGCAACCGGACAATTCTTAAGTGCCTTGGTCGGCGGCTTTGCCGTGGGCACAACCGGTGTAAACTCGCCCTTGCCCACAAGCCTGCTAAGCTTCACCGGCCGTTTGCTGAACGATTATGGCCAATTAAACTGGACGGTTACAAGTGAAGATGCCAAAGGCTATTCAATTGAAAAATCAACAGACGGAAGCAATTTCTTCGCGATTGGCTTTGTAGGCGCACAAAGCGGAAGCGCCGCACAAAAACAATACAGCTTCACCGATCCGGCCAAAGCCGGCACGGTTCAGTTTTATCGTCTGGCAACGGTTTCCGCAACGGGCACGATGAAGTACTCAAACATCATCAAACTGCAGAAGAACAGCATGGGCATCGGCGTGCAGGTTTATCCAACGCTTGCAAAAGACGTCGTCAACATCAAGTACTCGCAACCAACAACAGAAAAGGTCAGCATTGAGTTGTACAACTTCCTTGGCGCAAGAGTGATGACGAAAGCAACGTCGCTGCACGATGAACAACTGAACATCGATGCGTTGCCTGCGGGCGGTTACCAACTCACGATCCGGTTAACGGCAACCGGCGAAAGTTTATACAGCACAAAATTGTTGAAGCAATAACATCGCTATTCAGTAGAAAGACGCAGCCGTTTTGGTTGCGTCTTTTTTCTGCAATTGAATGCGGCAGGCATTCAATAAATTTCAACGAATGGCCTTCTCCTCTTGCGAAAGGTTTGCTCTTTATACCGGCTGTGCGGGAGGTTCAATGCGCATTTCCATCAGCGGAAAATAACAGTTAAACACGGCGCCTTTTTCACCGCGGCTTTCGGCCGTAATAAAACCGTTGTGCAGTTCCATTATTTTGCGGCAAAAAGCCAGGCCCATGCCGTAGCCCGGCGTACCGGCCGAGAGTTTGACAAAGAGGCCAAAGATCCGTTCGGCGGCTGCAGCACTAAAGCCAATACCTTCGTCGGCCACTGAAACCTTCAGGTAGGCACGGTAGCGGTATTTTTCTTTCAGTGTGCGAAAGGTATTTGCCTGCACCACGGTTGCCGTCACGGTAAGGTTTGCCACCGAACCGTGTTCGCGAAATTTTACGGCGTTGTCAAAGAGGTGTAGAAACAGTTCTTCCATATCGCCGGCGAAGCCTTCTATCAGGGGAAGTTCGCCGGTTTGCAAAACAACAACGTGTCCTTTTTTTTGTACCTGTGCGGCTGCGTGCGCCAAAGCTTTTTGTAACGAGAAAAAAGAACGCGGCTTTTGACTCAGACCCATCTGCACATAATGTTGCAACTGCATCAGCAACTCGCGGGTATGAATGCCCAGGTTTCTAATTTTTTGAAGAAGATTTTTTTGCTCGTCTTCCCCAATGTCTTCCTTAAAAAGTTTGGAAGAAAAAAGCGCCATCTTTCGAAGCGGCTCCTGCAGCGTGTGCGCCAGCGTAAAATTGAGTTGCTGCGCGTCTTCGTTTTGCTGACGAAGCAAGGTCAGTTGTGCGTCCAGTTGCGCGGTATGCTGCTCCAATTCTTTCTTGGCCGTTGCCAGTTCGCGGTTTTCCACCAAGGCTCGTTCGGCTTTCTTTTTGGCGGCGATGATTTCCGATTCATACTTGCTGCGGTTGAAGATGGCGATGCCAATTCCGGTAAAGGTTCCGTCGCTGTTTTGCTGTACGTTTATCATTACAGGTATAGCCGTACCGCTTTGTGTTTGAAGCGTAATGAAAATTTCTTCGGCCTTGCCCTGCAGGCGCAGCATCGGAAACAAATGCGTTTGAAAAAAAATGCGAGTGCCAAGCGTGGCAATCTTGTCAACGGTTTTTTGCAGCAGTTCTCCGCGTGTATAACCGGTGGTTTGGCACAGGGTATTGTTTACCCCGAGCAGCCGTCCTTCGATGTCGAAGAGCAAAAACAAACAAGGTGCATTTTCGAGGTAAGCCTCCATCAGTGCGCAGCGGAATTAAGATATTCTTTTATGAGCGCAGCCGTTTCGTCGGGAGCGCTTAAGTTCGGGCAATGGCCGGTGGCCTTCATCATCCTAAACGTGCTTTGCGGCATGTGCTTCGCCAGGTATTGTCCCACTTCCACCGGTGCAATGATGTCATCGGTGCATTGCAGGATCAGGCTTGGGTGCATTGCCTTTTTTACGTCGGCACGGTTGTCAGAAAAGAAAGTTACTTCTGCAAAGCGCCGGGCAATCACGGGGTCTGTAGAGCAAAAGCTTTGCTTCAGTTCTTCGCCCAGTTCAGGGCGGTCATCGTTGCCCATGATGGCAGGAGCCAGAAAGTTGGCCCAGCCAATGTAGTTCTCGTCCATCGTGTCCAGCAAATCGCGGATATCCGGTTCGGTAAATCCTCCTTTGTAGCCATCCTCCTCGTGGTTGATGTAACAGGGTGAAGGCCCTACCATAACCAGTTTGCTGAAATGTTGCGGCGATTGCAAAGAGGCAAGAAGACCGATCATGCTGCTAACCGAATGACCCACAAAAACAGCATCGCCAATGCCGATGGCCTTGCACACGTCGAGAATGTCTTCGGCATAGCCGTACAAACTGCTGTAGCGTTCTTTGTTGTAAGCGCTGAGATCGGAGTCGCCGCAACCGACGTAATCAAAAATGGTAATGCGATAGTCGTTTTCAAAGGCCGGCGTAATGTAACGCCACATGCTTTGATCGCAGCCAAATCCGTGAGCAAAGAGCATGTGGCGTTCGCCACGACCAAATGTTTTTACGTTGTTTCGATGGAGGACATCGCCTGGATTCATGTCTGATAAGGGGTTTGTCGTCAAAGATATCCTCTCTGGTGATAAAAAGCCGGACAGGCTCTTTTGCACCGTGCAAGAGACGACTGTAACCAAAGGCTTTGACTTTTTTGCAATCGTCTCTTTTAAATTTGTCTTTAAGAGAATTAATACTCCGGTAACTCAGGTTTTGTTCCCACTGTTTCATCAATCCTGTTCATTACCTCGGGAGTAAGTTTGGGCAACACGTCCAATGCTTTTAAGTTTTCGGTGAGCTGTTCTTTTTTTGTAGCGCCGAGAATCGTTGTCGTTACGTTTGGGTTTTTTAACGTCCACGATAGAGAAAGCGTGGCAACGGGCACACCCAATTCACCGGCAAAGTTTGTCAGATCTTTCACTTTTGCAAGTTTGGCCGGCTCCATCCACTGCTGCACAAGCCAGTCAAAACCTTCCAGCGCAAAGCGGCTGCCTTCGGGTATGCCCTCATTGTACTTGCCGGTTAACAAGCCCGAAGCCAACGGACTCCAAACAGTAGTTCCCATGCCCACGGTACGAAAAATATCAACGTAGTCTTTTTCCATTTTGTCGCGGTGCAAAAGATTGTATTGCGGTTGCTCCACCGAAGGACCAATTAAGCCAAATTGTGACGCAACGCGGTGCGCTTCCATAATTTCGGCGGCGCTCCATTCCGATGTACCCCAATACAAAACTTTTCCCTGTTGTATAAGGATGTTCATTGTTCGCACTACTTCTTCAATGGGCACGGCTTTATCAGGACGATGACAGAAGAACAAGTCAAGATAATCAACCTGCAACCGTTGCAACGCTTCGTGACAGGCCTCGGTCAAATGCTTGCGGCTAAGGCCTGTTTGATTGGGTTTGTTCCCTTTTCCGCGCCAGCCAAAAAAGACTTTGCTGCTCACGCAATAGGAGGTGCGGTCCCAGGCTTTTTTCTTCAACACACGGCCCATCATTTTTTCGCTTTCGCCGGCAGCGTACACTTCGGCGTTGTCGAAAAAGTTGATGCCGTTGTCATAAGCAATGCCCATCAGTTCATCGGAAATGCTGTCGTCAATTTGTTTGTGAAAAGTAACCCAACTGCCAAAAGAAAGTACGCTCAACTGCAAGCCCGTCTTGCCCATTCGTCTGTATTCCATGCTGAAAATTTTATTTGATAAAAAGAAGAAAGAAGGTGCAAAAATAGCACCGGCTGCGGCCCATCCCCAACAGCCATTCATTAAAGAAGGTAGATGGTGCTAAAGTCCTTCCCGGTGGGAAAGGAGGAAGAGTTCGAAAGCAGTAAGAAAACATTTTCTTTCAAGCTGATTGAAATAAAAAGGAACGCGGCAAAGCTTGGGCTGTGTTTGGATGGCCTTCCCGGTGGGAAGGCCGGGATGGGCCACTACTGCACCTTCATACTGTCTGGCACATAGATAATACCAGTGGGTTGAAAGATCGTCCAACGGTTTAAATCCTGGTCGGCCTCAAAGCCTTTGCCGCCGTAGAGCCGCTTGTCTTTTGTGCGCAGCCGGATGAAGTTATCGGTGTAGAATTTTTTTGTATTCTGGTCCCACCACAAATCGGGCGAACGAAGCGTATCGCCTTTAACGTTGAACACAACCACGCTGTCACGCAGGTAAACTTTGTTGCGGGTTTCAAAATACTTTCCGTACAAAGCATCCACCTGGCTTTCTACTTTGCCGGTGCTGTCGAAGAAATTAACGTGAAGCGTTTTGGGAAATTCCAGATAAGACGTATCCATTGCGTAGCGCAGCATGAAGGGCGAGGTAAGCTTTGCGCGAAGATTTCCGTTCTGGCTTAAAAAACTTTGAATGTTGTAGGCTTCTTCAAGATTAGGCTTGCGATCATTCTTTTGGTTCACAATGTCAGGATCGTTCTCGCAACCAAAAACAAACAAGCAACAAAGCAAGTAAAACGTGAGACGTGAGACGTGAGACAGGCGTGAACTTCGATTGTGAAGTCTGCGCCGATTGCCGATTGCCGATAGCTGATTGCCGATGATTTGCTTAATCATACCTGCGTTTGCCAAACCACATATCGGTAAAGTTGAGGCCTACGGAAAGACGGAAGAGGTTCTCTTTTATTTTGTTGTCGTTGTTGCCGCGACGAACGTACTCCAGGCCAAGGTTTATTACGCTTACCTGGCCGCTCAAGCGGCTGTAGTTGGGCAGTGGCAAACCCATACCGAACGAAAAGCCGAGCAAGGGAAGCTTATTGTCCGCGCTGATGTAATCCTGACCGGTAAACAAACCAAAGCGGTAATTGATAAATTGTCCGTAACGGCTGGCGCTTCTCGACGGTGTTAGTTGCGCACCGGCTCTTACTTCCCAACTGTTTTGCACCAAATCTTTCGCACCAAAAAAGCGGTAATCGTTCCACTGCGTTGTGTTGTAATCCAGGCCAATGCTCCAGCCGCGTGTTTTTTCACCGGGTGCGTTGTCGAGCATAAAGCCCGCAGTGTAAGAGGCCGGAAAAATGATGTCGCCGGTTATGTCACTTTGTTGAAATACGCTGTCAATTCGGAGCTCTTCGCCGGCCGAATTACGTGTGTACGTCTGGCGCAAAATATCCTGCGATCCTTTCAGCGTTTGCTTCCAGTTACCCGATGCGCCAAAGCGGAGGATGGATGTTTTGCTCAGGTCAACCTGGTATTGCAGGCCTGCGTTGAAAAACAAATTGCCGAAGCTGGTATTGGTTGTGTGATCGGATGCGGCGTACTGAATGGAATCATTCATAAAAACGCGGTGCGTAGAAATTTCTTTTCTGCCAAAGAGATAACCCACGTTCACGCCCACTCTGAAATGGTCGCTCCCAAAGCCCGTACCGATGGTAGGCAGAAACGAACCGCCCGTGCCGGTGTATTGCGTATTTACACTGTCAATGTTTCCGCCGGTAGAATTGTACAGGCGCCCATTTTGCGTAATGTCGTAAGCAATGCGGGTAACGGGCCGGATGCCAAAAGCCAGGCCCCAGTTTTTGCGGATGGGAATGCCGACATAAACGTGCGAAAAAAGAATCTCGCTGGAGGTAAAGCCTTGCGTAGTGTTGGGCTCCGTTAACGAGCGGCTGTTGATGTTCACACCGGCATCCAATATTACACGGCCTTGTGCTACTTTGCCTGAATGCTGCTCGGTAAAAACCTGGAAGGCCGCATAGGAAGCAGGATTGGTATAATTAACCGACGTTACATCGGAATAAGCTGCCGCCACACCGCCCATGCCGCGGTTGATGACGTTTGTTTGCGGGTAAAGATTGCCCAGTCCGTAGCGTGAATAGGGAGAATTATCCTGTGCCCGCACCGATGAAACCGTGAACGAAAAAAGCAGTGCAGAGAGGTAAAGAAATTTATGTTTAAGAAGCGTTGTATTGGCTAATTGCATACAGACCTTTAAAGATTAAATGAGGGTCTGCAAATATCCCGTTTTTCAAATAGGGCTCGAATAAAGCCGTATCACCCCCGGTTAAAAGGGCGTTAAAGTTCCCGAACTTTTCCTTGTACAAATCAATGATACCGTCCATCTCTTTTGCCATGCCCAGCACCACGCCGCTTTGCAGGTTGGTAGCGGTGTCGTAGCCTATCAACGGCACGTTCCAGTGCGCTTGCACCAGCGGAAGTTTGGCGGTGTACTCGTTCATGCTGCGAAAGCGCATCTCCATGCCCGGCGAAATGGAGCCGCCCATAAACTCGTGTTGTTGATTGATGAAATTGAACGTCACGCATGTGCCCAAACCAATGGACAGGTTGTTTTGATTTGGAAACAAAAAAACGGATGCCGCTGCAATCGCCATCCGGTCGGCGCCCATGGTTTCGGGCTTGCCCACGGGTATGCTGAACGGAAGTTTTGAAAGATGCGAGAGCTTGTGAAAACTTGTTTCTTCTTTTAAAAGCCTTTCGATGGCTTCATCATGATGGATAACGGAAGAGAGGATGGAACGCTGCGGCTTGTGTTGTTGAATGATTTCGTTCAAATGCGCAACCGCAGCTTTGCGAAGCACAATCACTTCTTTTAAATTGTCTTTTTCAAACAAAGCAAGCTTAAGTCGTGTGTTGCCGAAGTCGAGGCAGAGAGTAATCATTGTGAGTGGTGAATCGTGAATGGTGAGTAATCAACAGGCTTTATTCGATTGAAATTTATTGCCGGCAAAATAAACGCTATTTGTTTAACTCACTACTGACGACTCACTGCTCACCTCCTTCAAACTTAAATCCCTCTAAATTTTTAAAATGCCCGTTGAGTTTTACTTTTTCTTTCAGGCTTTCCATCTGCGCCACGGTGGGAATGATTTTGGCCAGGTGGCGTTTTAAATATTCCTGCCGCTGGCGTTCGTGCAGAAGGTTTAAAAACTCGTATTCTTCCTGCAGCGAAAGGCCCACATGGTGCGCAATATCATAGGTATTGAGTTGCGCGTCTTCTTTTTTAAAATCCTTTTGCACCTTCAGCAGCTTGTACAATTCCTTAATGCTGTTCACCACGCGGCGCATCACTTCGGCACTGCCTTGCTCGTGGTTGGCCGGATAGTTTACAATAGCGCCGCTGTAAAGTTTGTCGGGAATTTCTTTGATGACCTCTAAAATGCGAAAGACTTTTTCACCTTCAGTTTTAATGTCCATCTCGCCGTTCTCGTACGCTGTCGTTATTTCTTTGATGCGCACTACCGTGCCGTAATCCTGCAGGCGGTTGTCAATCACGGCCGGAATGCCGAAAGGCTTTTTGTTCTCGTTGCACTCTTTAATGAGCTGCTTGTACCGCGGCTCAAAGATGTGCAGGTTCAAATTCTCACCGGGATAAACCACAATGCCCAGGGGAAATATCGGAATGAAGTTCGTCATGCGTTCAGTGCTGCAAATTTGATGCAAGGCAAGTTGATCGGTTGATTAGTTGATAGGTGATTGGTTTTGTTGCGGCATTACGAACCAACCAATAAACCAGTCAACTAGTCAACCCTTTCTCTCCACAACTCGTACAGCCTTGCGTATTTTAAAAAGGTATAAAAAGCCGTCATGCGGGCGGAGAGCAGACCTTCCCAGCCGTCTAAAAAACCCAATCCAAAAATATAATGCTTCACAAAGGTGAAGCGGGGGCTTACGTAACGTTTTAACCAGGAGGATTTTTTTCCCTGCGCATAATATTTTTGGGCGTTCAGCAAAGCATACTTCACCATCTTGTTGCTGTACTCAACCGTGTCTTTCACCGTGCGGTGCAAAATGAAGCCCGGCAATTTTTTTACGACAGCAGAAGGCGGTATTGTCAGCGATTCGTGCACGGGAGCTTCGTCCCAATTCACGTTTGTCCGGTTAAACAGGCGAATGTGTTTGTCGCCGCCCCACTCGCCCCAACGCAAAACTTTTTCGCCCAAAAGATTTTTAAACGCTATCTGATAAACGGTGTTTACGTCTGCAAGGTTTTCCGTTTGCAAAGCCTGCTGTAATTCCTCGTCCAGTGCTTCGTCGGCATCAACGCTCAGCACCCAATCGTATTTGGCCAGGCGCACCGCTTCGCGTTTTGTTTTGCCGTAACCCATCCAGGCGCCTTCGTGAATACGCACACCGTATTGCCGCAAAACGTTCAGCGTGGCGTCGGTGCTACCGTTGTCGTACACCAGCACATCGTCGGTTAAACCCGCAAGGCTTTGCAGCACTCTTCCAATGTTTCGTTCTTCGTTTTTGCAAACAATAACGATGGAGAAATGATGACTCATAGTTAAAAACATTTGTGAGACGTAAGACGACAAACGTGGAACCTAAGGCTTTTTGCATCGAAGTTCACTCCTGTCTCACATCTGAGGTTTGACGTTTCACGTAAAGCACTTTCCACAAGCCACACGCAAGAAAGGCGTATAAAAAAACACCGTACTGCACTTCAAGTCCCATGTCGAACAGGAAGCTAAAAGCAGCCGTTGCGTGAAAGCCAATCCAATAAATTTTGCGCTCGGAAACCTTTACAAAAAAAGGGACCAGCATGACCAATGTAAAAATCAATACGCCGGACCAACCGGCAAAAGCCCCGTACATGAACCATTCGCTGCTCGGATAAAATTTATCCGTGGGCAGTACGTTTGGTACAGCCGCCGCATACCATTTATCCGCTTCGTGCATTACATCGCCAGCGCCAACGCCAAAAGGATTTTCTCTTAATACCTGCCACCCAGCTTTCAATGACATCGTTCTTGCGCCGTCGCTCGAACCCGGCAGATATTGTGCTTTTTGCACAAACGAAAGATCGTAAAGATTGTAGCGAAGCCTTGCTTTAAACGTGGGCAAGGCAACGTAAGCAAGGATCGGCAATACAAACAATGTACATAGAAGCATAGCCGACTGCTTGCGCCTTTTCATTTTAAGAAGTGTGTACGCCACGTAAATAGCCAGGAAAAGATAAAGCGAGAAAATTCCGGTTCTGGCCGAAAGAATGTGCAGGTAAACAACGAAGAACAAACACAGGATCAACAGCAAAATCTTCTGCAAATTTCGTTGCGTTGTTTCTACCAAGAGAAAGCAAAGAATAACGGCCACGCTTACCAGCCAGCTAAACCGCACATGATCGTTTTCCAGCGGCGAGCGAAGCGTTTTGGCCCGCAAATAACCTTCGTGAATTTGCGCCGCGTTTTGTGCGTAGTCCATCAATCCCCAAACACAACCGCAGAAGACCAATGCTAAAAAAAACAGGGCGAGAAACAGCCATCTCTTCTTCGAGAGACTCCACCCGCCGGCAAAGGCTAACGGCAAAAAAAGCAGGGGCAGTTTGATGCGAACGACGTCGCTCCATTTGCTCAAATCATCGCTCCACAAACCCGAAACAAAAGGAAGAAAAAAAAGCAGCGAAAGACTCCACAGAAAAGGTGTTGCAGCAAAGTTTTTGACTTGCGCAAAAAAATTTTTGTGCAACAAGGCAATACAAACAAACAAAATAAGACTAACCGATAAAACGCCACGCGAAACGGCGGCGGCCATCATCATGAGCAACACGCTACCGAAGACAGCGTTGTTCCGCCAATCCCGAATCCCTCTATTTTTGCGTGCCGTCATTTAAAGCTGTCCGTAGTTTTAAACTACGGCAAAACAACAATATTAATTCATGTGGCAGCAACTGCTTCAAGATTTAAAGAGCGGCGACGTGAGAGCCCTGGCCCGCGTTATTTCTCTCGTTGAAAACGAGCACGAAGGCTACGAAGCGTTCTTGCAAGGTCTTTCGTTGAACGACAACGCAAAAATTATCGGCATCACCGGCCCGCCCGGCGCGGGCAAAAGCACGCTGGTGGATGCTTTGATTGGCGAAGCTGTAAACAACAATAAAAAAGTTGCGGTGCTTTGCGTAGACCCTTCGTCGCCGTTTAACCTTGGCGCCGTACTCGGCGACCGCATCCGCATGAGCAATTGGTACACGCATCCGGCTGTCTTCATCCGTTCGCTGGCTACTCGCGGCTCGATGGGCGGGCTTCACCCAAAAATTATTGAGATTACTGATGTAATAAAGGCCGCCGCTTACGATTACATCATTGCCGAAACCGTTGGCGTGGGCCAAAGCGAAATTGAAATCGCAGGCCTTGCTGATACGACCGTTGTGATACTTGTGCCCGAAGCCGGCGACGAAGTGCAAACAATGAAAGCCGGCCTGATGGAAATTGCCGATGTATTTGTGGTAAACAAAAGCGACCGGCCGGACGCAGACACCTTCGTAAAGAATTTGCGCCTGATGCTGGCGCCGGCTTTTCACAAGCACAAGAATGAAGTTGAAATCATCAAGACGATAGCGTCAACACACCAAGGCATTGCTGATTTATACAGAGCGATTCAGAGGCATCTTCAACAAAACAGGACCAACGAAAGAAAAGCTTGGCTGCTGGCCGAACGTGCTTACCATCTTTTGCAGCAAAAGCGAATGAAAGGTATCCAGAAGCCTGATCTGCGACAGCAAATAGAAAGGATTTTACCCGCAGGCCGTTTTAATCTTTACCGCTTCGTTTACAGTATTGACAAAGCCGTATAGCTTTTTGTCATTCATATCTTTCGTCAGAAATCCGGTCGTGTCTTTCCCAGTTTTTAAACAGCTTTCGGTAATAAACGTATTTAAAGAAGCTGTATTCCAGGCTGCCCAACTCTTTGTACTTCTTCCGCAAGGGCTGCAGGGCTTTGTTGAAAACTGTTTTGCCTTTGTGCTTGCAGCCGGAGTGGTAAAGATGTTTGATGTGAAGGTCCAGCAGTTTTTCACCGGCGGCCTTCTTCATGAGCGCAAACTCGGGATCGTGTAAAAAATGGTAAAACAACAGAATGATGTCGCCGGTAACGGCGGCCACGTTCCGGGTGCATACGGCTTTTCCTTCTTTGGTGTTGGCGCTGCTTTCCGATGCGTTGTGCACCCGGAACGTAGCTAAGGTTTTGGCCGAAAAGGCCAGACCATTTTTCAACCCCAGCCGCAGGATAAACTCATAATCCACAATTTGCCTGAACTCAGGATTGAACAGGCCCGTTTGCGAAAAAATTCGCTTGTGAAAAAGATAGCAGGTAGGTTCGCCCAAAACATTCTGGCCGAGATGCTCGGCGGCGCCGGCAGCAAGGCGCTCGGGAGAGATGTACGCAAGATCGTCAAAGATGCGCTCGGGCCTTACAATCTTGTACCGAAAACTAAAGCGGGTAATCTTGGGCACATCGGGATGAATGATAAAATCACGGCGGCACAAGCCAACATCCACTTTGTGTTGCAGGCAGCCGTTCACCATTTTCTCAACACAGGCGGGTTTTAAAAGATCGTCCTGAAACAAGAGTTTTACCCATTCGCCCCGCGCCTGCTCAACGCAATTGTTCCAATTGTTCACCATTCCCTCCGCCTTGTTTTTTACAATCCGGATGCGGCCATCTCGTTGCCGGTATTTTTCTGCCACGGCAAGCGTGTCATCGGTTGAGCCATCGTCTGAAATCAAAATTTCAAGGTTCGGGTAGGTTTGTGCCAGGGCCGATTGCAGGCAAGGCTCGAAAAATTCGGCCGCGTTATACGTGGGAATGCAAACAGAAACAAGTGGGTGATTCATCGTCAAAAAGCTTGGCTTCGCAACAAAAAATAGGTTTAGCGTTCACGGGTTAAGTGCAAAGACGTTGCCGTTTCAGCAACGTTGCGCAGTTAATCCGTTTGAGCCGCACAATTTATCTAACGTTGCTCCTGCGGATTTTCGTTTAAAATCATTTGTCCGCAGTCGTAAGCCGCAAGTGCGGAGTGTTACCCAAGAGAAAGCACTTAAAAGACAGATGCTCACGGCTTGACAATACCTTTGATTACCGAACAATAGGCGGCTTTAAACGTATTTTATAAAAATATTTTTCATGCTCTGCGGTAAACCAATAATTTAGCGCCTCGCTGAAAAAGCCCTATCCGTTCCCTCTTGCAGCTTTGCCTGCACGCCTGTGAAAACTGATTTGCCTGTGAGAAAGAAACAAATCCAATTTTTATGAACTGCTTCCGGCTGTTTTTTATAGCACTCTTCTGCTCCCTTTCCCTTTTGGCTACGGCCCAGGTTCCTTCTGATTTAAGCGCCGTCAAAGCGTCGCAGATTTCCGATGCACAACTTCAGCAATACCTTAACCAGGCAAAGGCCAGTGGCTTATCCCCCGACCAATTGGAAGCAGAGTTTTCGCGCCGAGGTTTGCCTGCGGCAGAAATGGCCGAGCTAAAACTTCGCATTCAGCAGTTAAACGGCAACAGCGCCGAATCAACCGAGACGCCTTCGGAAACTCCTTCAAAAAATACAAAGCGCACCGCTCCGCAAACAAAGCCGCTCGAACTTGAATCGCCGGAAAGCCTGAAGAAGCGTTCCCGGATTTTTGGCGCCGAACTTTTTTCCAATACCAACCTCAGTTTTGAGCCGGACCTGCGCATGGCTACGCCAAAAAATTACGTCATTGGTCCCGAAGACGAACTTATCCTGAACGTTTACGGCGTAAACCTTTCGCAGCAGCGACTAAACGTTTCACCCGAAGGAACGGTGAGTGTAAAATACGCCGGCGTGATAAATGTAAACGGCTTAACCATTGAGGCCGCCACCGCCTTGCTTCGCACAAGACTTGCAAAATATTATCCCGGCCTTTCCAGTGGACAAACAAAGTTGCAAGTGACGCTGGGTAACATCCGCAGCATTCGCGTAACACTTATTGGGGCCATCAACCGGCCGGGCACCTATACTCTGCCTTCGCTGGCCAGTTTGTTTAATGCGCTGTACATGAGCGGCGGCCCGGCCGAAAACGGTTCATTCCGCAACATTGAGCTCATTCGCGCCAACAAAATCATTCAACGTGCCGATTTGTACGACTTTCTCGTAAAAGGCGATTTGAGTGCTAATCTTCGTCTTGAAGAAAGCGATGTGATTCGCGTACCCTTCGCCAATTTATTAATCACGTTAAACGGCGAATTGAATCGCCCCGGCGTTTTTGAATTGCACGAGGCCGAAAATCTTAAAGACGCCATTGGCTTTGCCGGCGGCTTTAAGAGCAAAGCCTTTCGCGGACGCATTACCGGCAGCCGCTTCACCGATTTTGAAAAGCAGGTGTTGGATGTTTCCGGCGCATCACTGCAAAACTTTAAGCCGCAAAACGGCGATGAGTTTTTTATTGACTCTGTTGTCAATCGCTACCAGAACCGCGTGGTGATCAGTGGTGCCGTGTTTAAGCCCGGCGCTTATGCGCTGGAAAACGGCATGACCCTGAAAAACCTTATTGCCAAAGCACAAGGTTTGAAGGAAGATGTATTTACGGGCCGTGCTTTGTTGGTGCGAACGCGGCAAGACTTAACCAAGGAATACATTGCCGTTGACCTGAAACCGCTGATGGCCGGTACCTACGGCGGTCTGCCTTTGCAAAAAGAAGACAGCTTGCAAGTGGCTTCCATCTTTGATTTAAAAGACACTGCTACAATTACCATCAACGGCGCGGTGCGCAAGCCGGGCAGTTTCCGTTATGAAGAAGGTCTCTCTTTAAAATCCCTCATCTTAAAAGCCGAAGGTTATGCCGACAACGCCACCGGCACAGGCATTGAAATTTCACGCCGCAAACGCGACGTGCAGGTGAACAAAGCGGGCAGCGACATTGTAGAACTCATTCGCATTGACGGTGACAAAGAGCTTTCGGGCACGGCTACGGACATTGTACTGAAGCCTTATGACATTGTTACGGTAAAAGAAGATCCCTTTTACAAAAAACAAATCAGCGTAAAAATCAGCGGCGAAGTTTTGTTGCCCGCAGTTTACACCTTGCAAAGCCGCGAGGAGAGATTGAGTTCTATTATCAACCGCGCTGGCGGCTTGTTGTACACGGCCAACGTAAGCGGCGCAAAACTCATTCGAAAGAAAAAAGAAGTAATTGATTCTTCCGAAATCAAGCGCCTGTTTCAATCGGTGGTGAAAGACACAACAAGGAGCCGCGTCGGGGTTGCCGGCAAAACCACAACCGACGTTGCCATTGACCTTGCCTATATTTTAAAACATCCCGGCAGCGCCGACGATATTACGCTGGAAGAAGGCGACGAGTTGATGATTCCGCGCATTAACAATACGGTAAGTGTAAACGGCGAAGTATTTCGTCCGGTGGACGTGATGTACGAAAAGGGCCGCTCGATGAACGATTACATTTCGGATGCGGGCGGCGTAACGCAAACGGGTGCAAAAGGAAAAGCTTTTGTGATTTATTCCAACGGCCGTTCGGCCAAGATTTCGCACCCGCTGGGCATGTTCCGAAGCTATCCGAAGATTGAACCCGGTGCGCAAATTTTTGTGCCGCAAAGGCCGAAGCGGGAAGGATTAGACATCGCGAAAGCGGGGATTTTGGTGTCAGTGCTAACAGCGCTGGTAACGGCGATCTCGGTGATAAAACGATAATGCAAAAATTTATTTTATGAATGCTGCCCATACTGCGTCCGCAAATGGTACGGACACCGTCTCATTATACGACATAATAAAAAGGGGCCAAAGCCTGCTTTCTTACCTGCTTTCAAAATGGTGGGTGATTTTAATAACGGCTGTAATTGGCGGAGCAGCGGGTTTGACGTATGCCGTACTTAAGCCGATCACTTATACAGCCAATTTAAACTTCCTGGTCGAAGAAGGAAAAGGTGGCGGTGGAGGACTTGCATCATTGGCCGGACAATTTGGTTTTGACTTGGGCGGATTAGCCGGCAGTAGTGGGCTATTGTCTGGGGACAACGTTCTTGTTTTTTTAAAGAGCCCGTCGCTGGCGAAGGAAACCCTGTTAACGCCTTATGATTCTTCGGGCCATCTTTCATTGGCCGACAAATATGCAGAAGTAACATTATTAAGAAGAGACTGGAAAGAGAATGCAAAGATTGGAAAGGAAATTTTTTTTCCCGTTCAGGAGAAGGGACGGTACACTCGCTTGCAGGACAGTCTTCTGCAGGTTATGGTTTCGCAGATAGTAAAGGATGAATTACTTGTTGACAGACCCGATAAAAAAGCTTCGTTTGTGCAGGTGAGTGTTCAAATGCGCGATGAATTGCTATCTAAATATTTCTGTGAAAGGCTGGTAAAGGAAGCAACCGAACGTTACGTTAACAGTAAAACAAGCCGGCAGACAATTAACGTGAGCCGTTTGCAAAGACGGGCAGACAGTATTGCCGCGCTTTTGAACAGAAAAACATTTGCCACTGCCGCCGCCCAGGAACAACTGCTCGATGTTAACCCAGGCTTTAAGACCGCTGCCGTAAACGCAGAAGTTACCGGTAGAGACAAGACGATGTTGGCAACGATTTATGGTGAGATCATAAAGAACCTCGAAATCAGCAAGGTGGCTTTGTCCCAGGAAACACCAACCATTCAGGTGGTTGATGCAGTAGACATACCGCTAAAAGTCAACAAAACAAGCAAAGCGCTGGCAATTCTTTTGGGTGCTGCGCTCTGTGTTTTTGCGACAATCATTATCCTGTCATTGGCAATGCTCGGAAGAACAAGATTTTATGTGCCCGGTACTGTAAACGCCTAAAAGTAAGTACGGCAGCTTCGTTAATGTGGCTTTGCCAAAACTAAACAGCTGGAATGAAAAAGATAAGAAACAATTTGCTTACCACAGCGTCGCTCAACGTTTTCACTTACCTCATTCCACTCGTTGTTACGCCTTATTTTTTACGGATTGCCGGCACGGAAAATTTTGCCTTGATAAACATTGCCCAATCCATCGTCCAGTACCTGGTGCTTTTTGTGGGTTATAACCTTGACGCCTCCGTTGCCGGAGAAGTGGCAATCAACAAAAACGACAAGCAACAATTGCAGCGTGTTTATTGGCTTACTTCTTATGCACGCCTGGTTCTGCTTCTTGTTGCTACGTTGATTTATGGTTTTATTCTCCTCTTTTTTAAAATCAACAAACAAGACGTTTCGCTTTTAAATCTCAACTACCTCGGCCTGATAGGATACGCCATTACGCCGCTCTGGTTTTACCAGGGCATGGAAAAGTTCCTGGAGCTTTTTTTATGCGTTGCTTTTGGCAAGATCTTGTTTGCGGTGATTGTATTTACGTGTATTAAACACCCGGCTGATTATTGGTACTATACACTTGGCCTTAGTCTTTCACAAGTTGTTTCCGGGTTGCTGCTTTTCATTTACCCTTTGTTTAAATACAAATTTGCTTTTGTTTCTGTTCCGCTTAAAGAAGTCATTGCTTTTCTAAAACAAAAGTTCTTGCTTTTCAAAGGTGGCACCATGGTAAACTTTTGCATGAACATTAACGTGACGCTGTTGAGTACCGTCTTGCCGCTGCACGACTTTGGTTTGTACATGGCAGCAAACAAACTAATGCTTGTAGTTTTTACCCTGGTTACCTTGCCGCTGAATCAATCGTTGTATCCTTCAATCTCTCGTGCCGTAACCGAAAATGCAGCGCTGGCTATAGCAAAAATCAAACAACTGGTTGTACCCGGCGTTACGTACATGGCGCTTGCCGTTTGCCTCGGATTGTTTCTGTTTTCAAAATTGCTTATCCTGCTTATGCTTGGCGATAAATTTGCCGAAGCAGAAGTGCTCTTTCGGTTAATGCTTTTCTCACTGGTGGCAAACGTTTTGTCAAACGTGGTTAACCTACAGCTTTTCATCAAACTAAATCTTTACAAGGCCTATGCAAGAATTACTCAATCCTCGGCCGTCGCCGGTGTTTTGATCACCTTGCTTTTTGCTTTTCTTTTTGGTGTAAAAGGCGCCGCTCTGGCGTGGTTGGTCAGCGAGTTTTTTCTTTTCTCCTTTTCGGCTTACCAACTCCGTCTTGCCGGCATTTATATTTTTCAGGGGCAGGCTTTAAACCCAAAAGCTGTAGTTGGCTATTTGGCAAGCAATAAACCTTTATTTTTTCGCAAATCTTAAATAAGTTTTTTGACAGCAGGCAATCCATATTTTCAGAAAAAAGTAGCCAAAAAAGAAGTTGTCTTTTACTTCTTCCTGCTGCTTTTTTCTTTGTGTGTATTTGCTTCGTCAATTAGTGAACCGCTGAAGTATTTAAAATACGGCCTTCCGGTTTTGCTTGCCGTTGTATTGTTGGCAAGCAGTAAAAAAATTAATTTTCGAAAGAGTGATTTTAAATACAACCCGCGCTACCGGTACTTGATCGGCTTGTCGTCCTTTTACTTTCTTGTTTGCAGCGTCAACCTTGTGAAAGGCTTTTCTAATCCCCGTTTTTACCAGGAGTTTTATTTTGTTCTCTCACCGCTGTTGTTTGCTCTGCTGCTTTTTTATTTGCGACCGGCTAAAAATTACCTGCGGGCAGTTTATCTTCTTTTTTGGGGTATAACGGCTGCTTTTATTGCAGAAAAATTTCCTTTTTTTCTGGACGAATTAAGGCATCCTTCGATTTTGGTAGATGCCTTTTTAACGTCCGAGTTGCCCACCGAATCTAATTACGCATTTGAGTTTGGCTTGTTTGCCATTGTATTTTTGGAACGAAGGAACAAAACATACTCATTGCTGTCTCTACTCTTTCTGCTGCTTTCGTTTAAGCGTATTGCCATTGCAGCGGTTTTTATTTACGTGGTCCTGGCCTTGTTCCGGAAACTCTTTGGACAAAGTTTCAATCCCGCAAATAGGAAGGGACTCATTTTTCTGACCAATTGCCTTGTGGTTGGCGTGCTCTTTTTATTTTTCTCGGGCACGTTTGACGAGATGATTGAAAACACGTTTGGTGTTTCCTCTAACTTTTTAACCCAGGGGCGATACAATATTTACCAGGACATTTTCCATCATTTCGGACACATTGATTTCCTGGGTTTCGGCCTGGGAGCCATCAACACATTTCTCAGCAACACGGGTTACGAACTTGTTAACCTGCATTCCGATGTGCTGAAAGTTTTTTTTGAACTGGGCCCCGTAGCGTTTGTTTTTTGGATTTATTTTTTTTACAAGTGGTCCAATTCGTTTTTGAGCACTTGCCTGGCTATTTATATCAACGTTCTTTTTTTAACCGACAACGTGTTCATCTACTTCGACGTGATGTTTGTTTTTTACATCACCATGATTTATGGATTGGAAAACGCAGACGCGTTCGTGCAAAAAGACGTTGAGCAATCGCCGGCCTTGTAAAACTTTATTGTCTTATGCAGAAGAAAGAAGAAACCCTGGTTAGTGTCATTATGCCGGCTTACAACGCGGCCAGTTACATACGCGAAGCAATTGACAGTGTGCTGCACCAATCTTACACCAATTTTGAGCTGGTCGTTGTTGACGATGGCAGCACAGATACTACCGGGCAAATTGTGCAATCGTACGCAGATAAAAGGCTCCGGTACTTTGCTCTGGAAAAAAATTGTGGACGGGGTTATGCCCGCAATTTTGCTATTGACAATTGCAAGGGTGAACTCATTGCTATTTGCGATGCTGACGATATAAATTTACCCGACAGGCTTCTGGAACAAGTGCGCTTTTTAGAAGAAAATAATGATGTTGATGTTGTGGGTGCGCAGCTACTTCACTTCTCCGAAAAGTCAAAGCCCGCACAGCTTTATCGTTTTCCGCAAACGCCCCGCGGCGTTGCCTGCTTTTTTCAAAAAGGCATCATGGGTGTTCCCCACGCTTCTTGTATGTTGCGGAAAAAGTGTTTTGAAAACCGGCGCTATGAAAATGCTATTTCCTACAACGTCGAAGACTTTGAACTCTTTCTGCAATTGAGCAAGTTTCACAAAATGGCGTCTTTACCAAAGGCGCTTGTTTTATACAGAAACGAGTTATCAGAGACAACGCTTGAAAGAATAAAACACCATGAGTTGTATCATCACTATGCTGTTTACTCTGCCGCTGCAAAGCTGAAAAACGAAACCGTAACAAGCTTTGATGACTGGGCCAGGATTTACAAAAAAAGCTGGCGGCACAAGCGGCGTTCGGGAGTAACGTTCTTAAAGATCAGAATAAAAACTGCCCTTCGTCACCTGAGCCGTTAAGAAACCGTCATGAGAAAAAAGCACCGGAAAGTATTGGTATTTGTAAACATCATTGCGCCGTACAACGTTCCGTTTTTTAACCGGCTAAATGATTTGCTTGACACACAAGTGCAATTTTTTTTCGATCGCACCACTGAAACAAATCGCCAATGGAAAATTGATGAGAGGGATGTTCAATTTCAATTTGAAATCGAAAACTCGCCTAATATCCGGCGGTCTTCAACTATCAATAACGGCACACAGCTTTTTCGAACAATCTATCTCCCCTTTTTTGTTTTCAAGCGCATCTGGCAACACAAACCAGACGTTGTTTTAAGCATTGAGTTTGGACTGCGTACTCTTTTTTCACAGTGCATGTGCAAGTTAACCGGCGCTAAAATGATCATTGTTTCAGACGTAACCCCGAATACCGAAGCGCATGTCGGCAACATAAAAAGGATGTTGCGAAGACGGTTGGCGAGAAACGCAAACGGTGCTGTTGCTCGCAGTTATAGCGCAAAATCCTATTTAAAAACATTGGGCTTTCGCGAGGAACAAATCACGGTAGCGCCCTACGCGGTTGAGCAAAAAAAAGATACGGCAGTCTCAGAAGAGTTGAATGTCCTCCTGAACAAGATTCGCGCCGCGAAGGAAAGAAGGATTTGTTTTTTTTACTCCGGTCAATTCAATCATCGCAAGGGAATTGACTTGCTGGCAAAAACCGTGGGCAAGCTGCCCGCTGACATTCAGGAAAAACTTTTGTTTGTCATGGCTGGTGGAACCGAAAAAGAATTGCAAGAGATTCTGCCGGCGTACAACAAGAAAATTTTCTTACCTGTTGGTTTCGTTCCCAACAATGAATTGCACCAGCTTTATGCAATTGCCGATTGCTTTATACTTCCGACCCGTTCCGATACATGGGCTTTGGTCGTAAACGAAGCCGTTGCCGCAGGTTGCCCGGTCATGCTATCGAAATATGCCGGCAGTGCCGACGAATTAATTGAAGATGGAAAAACAGGGATTGTATTTGATCCACTGAGCGAAGAAGATTTCGTTGAGAAGCTTCTATTGGCCGTAAACAACAGAGAAAGGCTTCGTGCTTTTTCACAGGCTGCAAAAGAAAAGTTGAATGAATACAATTACGAAGTAGCGGCTTACCGTACCCTGCAACTGATAAACCAATTGCGAACCTGAGGAAAAACTGAAAATGGAAACAACCGGTTTTAAAGACAGAAAAAAAGTTTTGGTGCTAGCGCAAACACCGCCGCCGCATCATGGCCAGGCAATTATGCAGCAATACCTTGTTGATGCCGAGTGGTCGTGGTGTAACAAACAGCACATTCCGCTTAATTATTCGAGCAGCATACAACAGGTGGGCAGTTTCCGTTTTTCAAAAATTGCAAAGCTTTTGGGCGTTCTTCAAAAAGTCCGCCGTGTTAAAAAACAAAGCTGCATAGAGCTTTTTTATTACCCTCCTGCGGGCCCAAACCGCATTCCTTTATACAGAGACGTTGTGACGCTGCTTTATGCCCGGCGGTCCGCTAAAAAAATTGTTTTGCATTTTCATGCCGGTGGCCTCTCTAACCTAGTTGAGCGCCTGAATTTGGTTGAAAAATATTTCGTCAAAAAGGCGTTTCGTAACATTGATTACGCGGTTGTTTTGTTGCCTTGGCTGCAAAAGGAAGTTGACTGGTTTGCTCCCAAAAAAGTGCTGGTGATACCAAATGGCATTGAAGACGTTTCTGCCGGAGCGCTATTTCCGCACCGCACAACTGCTCCAAACAACAACATTTTGTTCGTTGGAAATTTAAAAGAAGAAAAAGGAATATTTGTTTTGTTGGCCGCTGCCGCCAAACTAAAGGCAAAAGGATTGTGCTTTCGCGTTCGCGTCATGGGAGAAGCTCATTCAGACGATGTCAGAAACCGGATTATTGCCTTTTTGCATGAAAACGAAATTGCTGATAATGTTATACTCCTTGGATCGTTAACCGGAGAGAAAAAATGGGAGGAATTTAAACAAGCTTCTGTTTTTTGCCTGCCCACCTATGCAACGGAAGCGATGCCTGTTTCCATTCTCGAAGCAATGATGTTTTCGTTGCCAGTGGTTAGCACGCACTGGAGAGCAATTCCTGACATGATTACAAACGGCTGTGAAGGATTGCTTACACCTGTAAAAAACGAAGAAGCGTTGGGAGATGCTATTGCCACCCTTCTGCGCGACAAAGATCTGGCAATGCAAATGGGGCGCAACGGACGAAAAAAATTTGAATCGCATTATCACATTCAAAAGCACCTGTCGGCCATGGAAGCTGCGTTCAGACAAGTCGTTGACAGTTCCCGTTAACGAACGGATTTCAAAACCGCGTTTTACATTCAAAGTCATGGAAGATCAAATTCAAATTTTAGGTAACCGGATCAATTGTTTTAAGGATTATCGAAGTTTATACACGGCTGTTCTTTTGGACAGGCGGCATCAAAATATTAGCGGGTATATCACCGTTAATAACGTGCACACAATGATGGAAGGCTTTCGAAACGATTCGTACCGTGCCATCATTAACAAAGGCTATCTGTCCATTCCCGATGGCAAACCGTTGCAGATCGTTGGAAAGCTAAAAGGCAACAAAAATATTTCTCGTCTCTTCGGCCCAAGTGTAATGGAGAAATTTATTGATTGGGGAAGACAAGATAACGCCTCACATTTTTTCTTTGGCAGCAGCGAAGACAATTTACACAAACTCCGCCTGGCCATTGAAAACAAGTATCCCGGCGCTAAAATCGCCGGTATGATGGCTCCGCCTTTTATGCCCATTGATCAATGGGACAACGATAAGTTTATCAGCGCAATTAACCTTGCTAACCCCGATTTTATTTGGGTAGGCTTAGGTGCGCCAAAGCAGGAACGATGGATGCATCAACACGTGGGAAAATTAAAAGCAGGAATTATGTTTGGCATTGGCGCTGGCTTTGACTATTTAGCCGGCAATACAAAACACGCCCCTCAATGGATGAAAAACATGTCATTGGAATGGGTTTACCGGCTCTTTCAGGAACCCAAACGACTTTGGAAACGATACCTCACCACTATACCGCCTTTCTTGTTTTTTGCTTCTTTGGAGTTGCTTGGCTTAAACTTTCGAAAAGAAAGTAAACAATGATCTTGTTTTTAGCAGAAAGGCGCACCCCGTAATTTTCCGGTGTTTTTGATTGCGTGTTTTCACCCTATTTGGAGCAACGCATCCTCTTGTGAGACTTGTCCATTCGACTGCCAACGCATCCGATGAGTATAACAGAAGCGTTTACCGGTGCTGCATTCTCAAACGCGATTCTCCCGATCTAATGAAAAGATTTGCTTCAGCCGTGCTAGTAACCAAGCGCTTAACATATCTGCCACCAGAAGGCGAAGCAAAGGAACTTAACGCAGTTGCCAATGAACAGAAGTATTGTAAAAATTTAAGGTGAAGATTTAGCGTTCGTTACGCGAAATAAAATGAAGAAACAGAGTTGAACTCATTTGCAAAAAATAAAATAACCTCTATGTTTGTCGCCCCCTCGCTGTACGCGTAACGCCAAGGAGACGTAAGGATTTTTGTGAAGAACCCGATACTTCTTCTTGCTTCTCCACAAAATCAAACTCTTACTTGCTGCGTGTGTATGCAGGAATCGGCATTATTCAAGCTTTTGTGAAACACCTAAACTATGCTTAGAGAATCGGTGGTTCTGATCCGGGTCAAAATGTTCCTTGACCTGCTGATGATTGGTACAATCATCCTTGGCGTCGAAAACCACTTTGTTTATCCGTTACGGCTTTCGCTTTTGTCCACTTTTTCGTTGGCTTTGCTGGGCAATCTCGTTACCTGGCTTTTGTGCGCCCGGTCCTTTGGCCTTTACGGCGACTTGCGGCTGAAGCCCTTTTCCGTCGAGTGGATCATGTTCCTGAAAGCCTTTGGGCTTTATGCGCTCATTACGTCGTTTGTTGCCTTTCAGGTATTCAAAAGCTATCCGTACAATCAGCATCAATATTTGCTGCAGTGTGTCCTGCTTTTTCTTCTGCTTCCGGTACAAAAAGTTTTGTTGCGGGTACTCTTTAAAAAATTCCGCAACAGCCCTAATGTAAAACGCAAAGTGCTGATTGTTGGTGCCGGTCAAACGGGACTAAATTTTTACCGCGACTACGTGCAAAACAATCACTACGGCTACCAACTTGCAGGTTTTGTTGACGACCAGAAACACCCTTCGCTTAACGGTCATTATCTGGGCAAGACTTCAGAACTGAAACACGTTATCTCCTGCCACGATCTGGACGACATTGTGGTAACGTTGCCCATCACCCGCGAAAGCGAAATCAACGAAATCGTAACCCTCGCCGAACGCGAAGGAAAACGGGTGCGCATCATTCCCAATTTTGAACATTTCGGCAGCGGCCACATGCAGGTTGACCGCATGGGCAACCTCTCCATGATCACACTTCGTCCGCAGCCGCTTGATTCGCTTGACAACAAAATTTACAAACGCATTTTCGATATTGTTTTCTCTTTACTTGTTGTGTTTTGTGTGTTTAGCTGGCTGTTTCCAATTATTGCTTTACTCATTAAGCTTACTTCGAGAGGATCGGTTTTCTTCAAGCAGGAACGTTGGGGACTAAACAACAAAACCATTGTGTGCTGGAAGTTTCGAACCATGAAAGGCTGCTCCTGTAAAGACGTAGACGAAGCCGGCAAATACAAACAAGCTTCAAAGAACGATCCGCGCATTACACGCATCGGAGGCTTTTTGCGAAAGACCAGCCTCGATGAAATGCCGCAGTTCATTAACGTGCTGTTCGGCTCCATGTCGGTGATTGGCCCGCGGCCACACCCTGTTCCGCTCAACCTTGAATCGAAAGAGGCCGTGGAAAAATACATGATGCGTCTGTGGGTGAAACCCGGCATCTCGGGCTGGGCGCAAGTGAACGGTTATCGCGGTGAAACAAAAGATCTCTTTCTCATGAAGAAAAGAGTACGCTACGATCTTTGGTACATTGAAAACTGGACCTTCTGGCTCGATTTGCAAATCATTGTGCAAACGCTGGTGAACGCTGTGAAGGGAGAAGAAAACGCCTATTAAGGCAGAGGCTATCTTTGCCGCCGTTTTGTTTGCCATGAAAAACACCCACCGTTCTTTCTTTGCTTCACTGCTTTTGTTTTCGGCCTCGGTTTGCTTTTCACAAACGCTTCCTGTGGGCACGCCGGCTTTGGAAGAAAGCCTGCGCAGAAGTCAGCTCGAAGGCCAAGCCGATAGTAATGTTTCGTTTACCGTTCGGCCTTTAACAACCGGCTCAACGTTGCCTTTCGATTCGCTTTACGCGACACAGAACACAAACGACAAATCCCTTCTTTTTCAAAAAGCAAAAACGCTTGTGCGACTGTTGCCGCTGACACTTACGCAACAATTAAATTCGCATCATCCTTACGGCTGGAACGATGGCCCGATGATTCCTGCCGCCGGATACCAGGCGCAAATTTCGGCAGGCGTTTTTGCCCGCTTTGGGCCTCTCAGTGTTCAGCTTCGCCCGGAATTCATTTACGCACAAAACGCTTTCTTCGCTACATTTCCTTCACAACACAACGACAGCATTTGGCACAGCTATTATGACCAGGTATTAAACAAGATTGATGCGCCGGAACGCTTTGGCAACGGTGCCTACACAAAATTGTTTGCGGGACAATCGAGCATCCGGCTCAAGGTCAAAAAACTTTCACTTGGACTCAGTACCGAAAACCTTTGGTGGGGGCCGGGCATCAGAAATTCTTTGCTGATGACCAACAACGCACCGGGCTTTCCACACATCACGTTCAACACCACAGCGCCGCTGCTTTCACCCATCGGTTCGTTTGAAGGACAATTGATCAGCGGCTTTTTAAAATCATCGGGTATACTACCGCCCGATACAAGCCGAACGTTCAACGGTCAAAAGCTTTACACGGAAAAGCCGAACAGCGACCGGTATGCCAATGGTATGATTCTTACCTGGCAGCCCAAATGGACCAAAGGTTTGTTCCTTGGTTTTTCGCGGATGTTTTATTTGTACCGCACCGACGTGCTACACTCGTTCAATGGCTACTTGCCTGTCATCGGTCATTTGTTTAAAGGCAGCGGCAACGTTGCTGAAACCGAAGACGCACGCAAACGCGACCAGATCATTTCTTTTTTCTTCCGGCTGTTGCTCCCAAAAGAGTTTGCAGAAGTGTACGGCGAATTTGGCCGCAATGACCACTCCGAAGATTCACGTGACCTGGCGATGGAACCTGAGCATTCACGGGCTTATGTGATTGGCTTTCGAAAGCTGTTTGCAACCGGAAAGAAAGATGCAAAGCTTGAACTGATGGCCGAGCAAACCAACCTGCAAATTCCTTCCACCATTATGTTGCGGGCACAGGAAAGTTGGTATGCGCATTACCAGGTTCGCGATGGCTATACCAATCTTGGCCAAGTTATTGGCGCAGGCATTGGGCCGGGAGGCAACAGTCAAACCATCGGTTTGAGTTGGGTGAAAGATTTAAACAAGAGCGGACTTTTACTGGAAAGAATTATTCACAATAACGATTTTTATTACGATGCCTTCGTGCCCACACGCAACAACCTACAGCACTGGGTTGATCTTTCAATAAGAGCAAGCAAAAGCTGGCAAAAGAAAAATTTCCTGTACGAAGCAAACCTTACCTGGACAAGATCATTGAACTATGAGTGGGAGTACCGCGAAGACCGGAACAATTTGCAAGCACGCCTTTCTGTGGTGTACCGGTTTTAATAAAGCTGATGAATGCATCTTGCAAGCAACAGAAACAAGGGTCAATGCAAGAGGATTGTGTTAATTGTTTTTGCGCCACCAACGGTAACCGATGATGCCGGCAAGGACCAGTGGTGTTCCGGCTAAGTAAAGAATGCCTGCGTTGATTTTACCCGCCGGCTTTTCGCCCATTTGTTCGGCGGTGCGGGTGCATACCGAGCATTGTGCGTTTGCATTCGCTGCAAAAAAAACAGTGGCAAAAAGAAGCGAAAGAGAGAAGAAGGTTCTTTTCATAGCCCTACAAAAATAAGCACAGAAAAAGCCGGAGCGGCAAGCCCCTGCTTTTTTTATTCTTGCGCCTTTAATAGATAGATTCCGCAGATTCTCTTTCGTGGTGCAATATGGCCGTTTGCGGCAACAGGCCTCGTACATAGCGTTCGCTTATTTCGTTGGGACGGTAGTGGCTGAATTCTTTGCTCAATGCCACAACGTTCTTCTTGTACAAAGGCGTACTCACCACCTGCTCTACGGCCTTCCGGATTTGTTCCGGCGAAGGGCGTTCGGTTTTCAAATTAATGCCCAGATGAAAGTAGCCCACCCGTGCGCAGATTTCATTTTTGCCTTCATGCACGCCGGCCACAACCATTGGCAAATTGTTTTGAATGCCTAACTGCACACCGCCCATGCCGCCGTTGGTTACGTACACATCGGCATAAGGCATTACGTCGTCAAAGGGAATGTAATCTTCAATGATGACGTTGGGTGCGCTGTATTGCTGACGAAGCTTTTCGGTATCGCTGCCGCCCGTTGTTACCACTACAAGGCAATCCGTGTTGCGTAAAGCTTCCAGTGTTGGCACCAACAATTTGCTGTTGTCCTTTTCCACCGTGCCTTGCGTTACCAGCACCGTTTTTTTATACTGTGTCAGTTTCTCGTTGAACCAACGAGCGCCGGCTTTCTTTGATGAATACGGAAGAAGCGGGCCAACGTATTTGTATTTCGGGTCAAAGTCGCTGCGCTTGTACTCAAAACCCGGCGTGCCGGTTTGCAAAATGAGCTTGCATTTTTCGGGCATCAGGTCAAATACCGAAGCCGTTTGTGATTCGATGCCGTAGCCGCCCAATACCTGCCGCATGGCTTTGTTGGATTTGGCAAACAAAATATTCCCGGCCACAAAGCGCAGCAAACCTTGCTTCAGGCGGCCGGCAATGTTGATTGAGGGTGTCATTCCCAAACCTGCAGGGGGCAGGTCTTTGCTGGTTTTGGTAACGGGGACAATGCCGACGCCAACCACTGGTATTCCCATCAAATCGCTTACGAAAGGGATGCCGGTAAACATGATGTCGGCAACGAGCAAATCAAAGGCAAAGTCTTGTTGAATAGCCTTGAGGTCCTGGTAATATTCAGGGCCGCGGTTAATGAACACGTTGATGATGTCAAAGTTCAGTTTTGCCACCGGCGATTTCTTTTGTTTGCGCTCCGGTAAAATCGCATCTACGTTATCGCCGGTAATTTCCAGCGCTTTGTTGAAAGGGTAGAAAGGAATGGCGAGCTTTTGAAGTTTCGCCTGGTAGGTTTTAGACGTGTACCAGCGAACATCATAGCCTTGATTTTTTAAATGCACGGCCAAACCGGTTAATGGATTAAAGTGGCCGTCGGCCGGAAAGGTTGCGAATAAAATCTTTGCGCCTTGCGGCAATTGTTGTGCGATGTTTAAATAGTTGCCTTGGTTCATACAGTTGGGTTTTGAGTTTGCAAGATTATTGCAGCATCAAAATCAACGGAAGGCAAGGATGAACGGATTGGCGGCGAAGGGGAATGAGTTGATAATATTTTGTTATGAGAATTTAGTGTGCGTCTCTGTATTCTCTTTCCAAGAGCGAAAAAAGGAGCGAATCTTCAAGGCTGCCGTTTTTAAAATAATATTCGCGCAGCCGGTATTCGCATCATGTTTTCATGCGAAGTGTCGCTGCGCGCCTTACCGAAGTTGTTTTTCGTATTGCCCCGCTTTCCATCGGTACATTTTTACCAGGCTTTGTTGTTCGGGTTCGTTTATGCGGTTTTTCTTTTCGTGCGGATCGGATGGAACGTCAAACAGTTCTTCGTAAATCACTCCCCTGCCGGGATTGTTGCCGTTGTAGTAACGCATGTACTTCCACGTGGGCGACACCAACCCGACGGATTTGGGAATATACGCACCGGGGCCACCGTCGTAGGGGTGTTCGTAAAAAAATTCTTCGCGCCATTTTGCGGTGCTTCCGCTTAATAAAGGTTGTAAAGGTTCGCCCTGCATTTTGTACGGCACGCTTACACCTGCCCAGGTTAAAATTGTGGGAGCCAAATCAATATTCAGAGCCATCTGCTCCACGATCTTTTGCTGCTGCGGCATTCGAGGATCATAAACAATCAACGGAACGCGAATGCTTTCCTCGTGGCCGAACCACTTTCCTTCAAGCCCGTGCTCGCCCATGTAGTAACCGTTGTCACTTGTGAAAACAAGGATTGTGTTTCGGTCGAGGTTGTTTGCCCGCAAGTAGTCGCGCAACTCGCCAATTACTTTATCTACACCGCTAACAAGCCGGTAGATGGCGTGGTAAGTCGTTTGAAATTTATCGGCCGTAGAAAACCGCATGTTCCAGCGCACCCGTCCTTCGTTTTGCACGTTCTGTTCATTTTTGCGCCAGCGTGCCGGAAAGCAGGTGTAAAACTTTTCTTCGTAACTATCGGGATAGGGGAACCGTATGTTAGCGTACCAACTGTTGAAATAAGGGTCGGGCCGGAAACCGTTGTTTTCGGTTACACCGTCTTCGCTGTGCGGCGCTTTAAAACTAATGCTGAGACAAAAAGGTTTCGACTTGTCGCGGTTTTTTATAAACTCCTGCGCCTGCTCACCCATGAGTGTGCTTTCGTGCACGGTGTTGCCGGCCGCATCTTTGTAAAAATAAACGCCGTGTCCGGGGTAACCTTTCCAATAATCAAAAGCCCAAGAGGGCAAATTCGTACCCACGCCGTATTTGCCGATAAAGCCTGTGTAATAGCCGTTCTTGCGAAGAAGAGAAGGATAAGTATTCTGCAGGGCTTCAACAGGAAGGTCTTTATTAAAATCGGCAATGCCGTGCCTTTTTGCGTACTGGCCGGTAAAAATGCTGGCCCGGCTGATGCAACAAATAGCGGAGGTTACGTAACTGTTTTTAAAATTGGTGCCTTGAGCGGCCAAGGCATCTATATTGGGTGTGATGGCGTATTTGTTCCCGGTGCAGCCCAACGCATCAAAGCGCATGTCATCGGCCAATAAAAAAATAATGTTGGGTTTTCCGGCAAGATTAGCCTCAACGTCAGGCGACCGGTGGCAATGCCAGTTCGCAACTGCCAAAACAATACAACAGATCACCCAAGCCTTTTTCATTGCTTTTAAAATTTTAGCCGAACCGGTTACTGCAAAACACTAGGTATTATCAGGTGCATTACGCTTGTTCAAAACGTTGGGAAGTCGGTACTGAATTAAGATTCAAAAGCAGGCGGCAGGTTGGGTTTTTATTCAAAGGATATTCAATCGTCTTTGCTTAATCCTTGTTCATCCGTTCCTTAAAAATACAAGTTTTGTTCATTTATGCTTCCCGAATAGATACAACGGTTGCCCGGCCCCTTCAAAAGCGTTCCGTGCCCGTTGAAAGCCAAGAATAGAAATCATTTTAAAAATCGCGAAGGCAATTGCTTCAACGTTTACTTTTCTTAAGAGAAAGATATCGCAGATTCTGCTTTCCTCCATCCTGAACAGTTGACTTTAGAGAACATATAATGATGATGTGAAGCAAAGGAGATTGTGCAGACTTAGCTTATTTCTCTATATTTCAGACACGCAAAGCAGTTACGCCGCCCGCAAAAGCATATGCTTTGGCCGGTAAAAAAATAGTTGCCCAAGGCTTGGACAACTATTCTATCTTAAGTTGTAAGTATGGCTAATCTTTTAATGACCGGTAACTGTTGTTTGGCAAATTCATCAGGAAATTAATCTTGTTTGTAACGTAGTTAACTTCCAGAATTTTTGCGGCGCTGCCACAGCCAATAAAATAAGTATCGCCCTTTTTTTGCACCGAGCCCATGTATTGAATAAAAATGTTTTGGGGAACCGTAAACTCTTTAAAAGAGTTGATGGTTTTTTCTGCTTGGTTTAGTTGAAACTCCACAATTCTTGAATAAGGCCTTTCGGTTGCTTCGCCGTTATCTACTAACAACAAGGCATTATTATTATCGGTTAAAGTAGCGCTGTGTTGTCTTAGAAATTTCATTCCGGCCGCCATCAGAAAATTGCTGTTCGTGCCGCCCAGGCGCCAAATAATGTGGCCGTCCGTGCGGCTGATTTTAATAGCCTGGTTCAGGTTACGCAGAGAACAAATAAGATTGTTGTCGGTCGGATCAATAGATACGGAGTTCATGTGCACATAATCGTGCAAAACATTGCCGTTGCTGAAGGCGTTTCCTTCAAGGCTATGCTGGTAAAGCTCAGGATAGTTCGTTCCGTCCCATTCCCATACAACTCTGTCGTCTTGAATTTCCTGGATGATGGGAGCAACCACCTTGCAATTGACCACAGGATTCAACGAAGCCGGTATGTTGCTCACCGTTTTTTGAAAACCGGCAAGCGTGATGAAATGGTTGTCATCAAGATAAATAAATTCGTGTCCGTCAATTGCAGTCGGATCGGATGCCGTTCGTCCATCGAAAGACAAAAGTCTTAACCGCTTAATTTCCTGAAAATTTTCATTCAGCACAACAGCGGTCGTTGGCCAAAGACCTTGCGAAAGTGCTACGGCAGTTGTGTCATACTCCATGTAACTGTATCGGGTTTTTCCATTCACTTGCCATTTCTGAAAATTGATGGCTGCCGTTGGAGTCGCTTTCTGCGATAGGGTATTGCCGTATTTATCCAACACCGTCAAACTTCCGGGTGACTTGTAATTGGAGGAAAAGGTGGAAAGAACAATTTGACCGTCCGTGGGATTAGAAAGAATGGTAACGCCGTTACCCGCCAAGTGTTCTCTTGTGCAGCTCGTAAAAAATAAGGCCAGCGCAAGAGCGAAAGCAGTGCAAATCTGTCTCATGGTTTTTGATAGTTTGGTTCTGTTAAAAGAAGAAGTCATACGACAAACGATGTTCCAACAGGTTTAACCGGTGCGGTTAATTATGGTTAAAGAAAAGCCCCGGCAAAAATTGCCGGGGCGCTAAGGAATAAACCGTTTTATTTATACCGCTTCGGCGCTCATGCGCTTTTGCTGTTTTACTCTTTCGTTTTCGTCAAGTATCACTTTGCGCATCCGTATGTTTACGGGTGTAACCTCAATGCACTCGTCTTGCTGAATGTACTCCATGCATTCTTCCAGCGTCATCTCTCTCTTGGGTGCAATATTGGTAGCCGCATCGGAACCGGAGGCGCGGTGGTTGGTCAATTTTTTTCCTTCGTTTGAGTTCACCACAATGTCGCCCGGCTTGTTGTTTTCGCCAATCACTTGTCCGCGATAAACTTCTTCACCTGGGTCAACAAAAAAGTACCCGCGGTCTTGTAATTTGTCCAGCGAATAACCGGTTGTTGTGCCGTTGTCTTTCGCAATCAACACACCGTTGTTACGGCCGGGAATGGGGCCTTTCCATGGCTTGTATTCCGAGAAGCGGTGGTTCATTACGGCTTCGCCGGCGGTGTTGGTAAGCATGTTGGTGCGCAAACCAAGCAATCCGCGGGACGGAATTTCAAACTCCAGGTGCTGCATCTCGCCCTTGGTTTCCATTACCAGCATTTCGCCTTTGCGGCGGGTAACCAGGTCAATTACTTTTGAAGCGTATTCCTGCGGCACGTCCACAACAAGCGTTTCAAACGGCTCGCATTTTTTGCCGTCAATTTCTTTTGTAATTACTTGCGGCTGGCCGATGGTCAATTCATAGCCTTCGCGTCGCATCGTTTCAATCAATACGCCCAAGTGCAAAATACCGCGGCCGTAAACCATAAAACTGTCGGCGCTGTCGGTATCGTAAACTCTTAAGGCAAGATTTTTTTCTGTTTCTTTCATCAAACGATCTCGCAAGTGACGCGATGTAACAAACTTTCCATCACGGCCAAAGAACGGCGAATTGTTGATGGAGAACTGCATGTTCATCGTCGGCTCGTCCACGCTGATGACCTCCAGCGCTTCGGGATTGTCCGCATCGGCAATGGTATCGCCAATGTTGAAGCCTTCAAGGCCAACAACGGCGCAAAGGTCACCGGCTACAACTTCGCTTACTTTCTTTTTGCCCATGCCTTCAAACACGTACAATTCGCGAACGCGTTGTTTTTTAATGACGCCGCCTTCCTGCATTAGCGCAATGGGTTGGTTTTCTTTTATCGTTCCGCGGGCTACTTTGCCAATGGCAATGCGGCCAAGGAAAGAAGAATAGTCAAGCGAGGTGATTTGCATTTGCAAAGGACCTTCTGATACTTTCGGTTGCGGCACGTGCTTAATGATGCCGTCGAGAAGCGGCGTAATGTCTTCGCTTTGTGTAAGGCTGTCGTTAAACCAGCCGTTCTTGCCCGAACCATAAAAGGTAGGGAAGTTAAGTTGTTCTTCGGTCGCATCAAGGTTGAAGAAAAGTTCAAACACCGCATCGTGCACTTCGTCCGGGCGGCAATTGGGTTTGTCCACTTTGTTGATGATAACGATTGGCTTCAGGCCAAGAGCCAATGCTTTTTGCAATACAAAACGGGTTTGCGGCATCGGGCCTTCAAAGGCATCCACCAACAGGCAAACGCCATCAGCCATTTTCAAAACACGTTCTACTTCGCCGCCAAAGTCTGCGTGGCCTGGGGTGTCAATCACGTTTATTTTAACGCCTTTGTATTCTACAGCGGCGTTTTTTGAAAAGATGGTAATGCCCCGTTCGCGTTCGAGGTCGTTGTTGTCCATGATGAGTTCACCGGTGTCCTGGTTGTCACGAAACACTTTCGTGGCGTGAAGAATTTTATCAACCAGCGTGGTTTTTCCGTGGTCAACGTGTGCAATGATTGCGATGTTTCTGATATCCATAGTTTGAAGCTTTCAGCTATCAGCAGTCAGTTATCAGCAGAGAACAAGCTCATTACTGAAGGCTGATAGCTGACCGCTATTTTAAGAGGCGCGAAGGTAAGTCATTAAAGTTGGCAAGCCAGACGATGAAGCATCGTTAACAAAAAGTTTTCGGCAAGCAGACGACAAAAGGCGTTTACAAAAGAAGCAGATGCGTAAATCGCGTTGCGAAAGACAATACGGAAAGAAAATGCCGGAACAACTATCTAAATTTTAAGCCAAAGCAGCCGGCAATTGAACGCCGGACAGTTTTCCACAAAAGCTCAGTTTGGCATAATATTCTCTAAACACAAGCACATTAAACCTTGTCACTTATGAAATCTATCAAACAAACCCTTTTCGTACTCGCCGGTTCTTTTGCAACTACATTTTCTTTTGCGCAGGTAAACCTCGGTGTAACCAACACAACCAATGCAGCCGTTCAAACTTCGGTGAACGCTACCAAGGCCACGCAAGCCACAACCGCTGCCGCCACAAAAGCTACAACCGCCACGACTTCGGCCACCAAAGCGACGGTGTCAACAGCAGCAGCAAAGGCAAGCGATGTAAAAACAAAAACTGTTGTTGCCACGCAGAAAACCGCTGACAAAGCAGCGCAAAATGGCAATGTAAATGCAAGCCTGAATGCAGGCGCAAACGCGAACGGTTCGTCATCTGCCGCAGGCATGCAAACAAGCGGCAACACGCAAACAGAAGTTGGCGCTGGTGCAAGCGTAAACGGAAGCAAAGCTGTTAGCGCAACTGAAGAAGGCGCCGCGCAAACGAAAACCAAAGTAAAATCAACCACAGAAGGCTCCGTTGCCAAGGTGAAAGAAAAAAGCGGTGAAGCAAAAACAAAAGTAAAGACAGCGGCCAATGCCACAAGTGAAAAAGCAAAAAATACACACGTACAAGCTAACGCCGATGCAAAAGCGGAAACAAAGGCAAACATTGCTAACCAATAACCCTTAATCAGTAAGTAGCAAGAGCCATGAGACGCAAGTCTTGTGGCTTCTTCATTCTAAAAACCCTGATACATGAAAACGCTGCAAAAACTTTTTGTTTCTCTTTCGTGCCTTGCCTTCTTCACGGCTTCGGCACAAAACGATTCGGCAAACAGCAAGGTCCATTTCAAACTCAGTCTTAATTACAATACCGGCTTAAATTATTACGGCCGCACCGACAGCCTTAAAAGCAGCGGCTTTTTCCCAATGGCGGAACTCTGGCTCTCGTCAAAATTTTACGTGAACGCGGCACCCGTTTTTGTAAACAACCGTGTGCAGCATTTTGCCTATGCCGGCACGGTAACAACCGTCGGCTACCAAAACGCCACCAGCAAATGGATCACCGGTGTTTATTTTTCGAAACCGTTTTATAAAGTCAATAGCGACTTGGTGCAATCGGCGTTGAAAGCGCAAGGCGGCGCCAATCTTTCCTTTCTCAACAAGTACCTTAATCTTAACGTTGGCGGCGACGTAAAGCTTAGCGACCGGACCGACTTCGGCGCCACCGGCGGTGTTGATCATCTCCTTCGCATTGAAAACAGGGACAAAAGTGTGCTTGCTTTTGATCCTTCGTTTTACGCCTACGCTGGTACGCAAAACTTTCAACGCAGCTATTATAAAAAGGTAAGCAACGGCGCCCTGCTTTTTCCTTCTACCACGCAGCAACTGGTAACCGAGCAGGCTACTCGTTTTAGCGTTTTGGCTTTTGAAGTTTCCATGCCAGTTGTCTTTGCAAAAGACAACTGGACCTTCGTGGCAAATCCCGCTTACATTCTTCCACAAAATTTAATCACCGTATCAACCCGCCCCGATTTATCGGAGAGAGGCGAGAACATGTTTTACGCATCACTTACGGCGAAATATACTTTTTAGGCTAAGAGAAAAAGAGGGGGTTAGAGAGGGAGAGGCGTGCTTCTCTTTCTCTCCATTTACCCTTTGTCTCTTAGCTTTGAACGCATGAAGCTTCTTTCGCTAAACGCAGGCAAGCCGCAGGAAATAACCTGGGACGGCAAAACTGTTCGCACAAGCATTTTTAAAAGCGCCGTTGCGGGTGAAAGAAAAGTTTCTTTTTTGAATATTGAAGGTGATGAGCAATCCGATCTTCGCGTGCACGGCGGCGTAAATAAGGCGGTGTATGCCTACGACGTTTCGCACTACGAACACTGGAAGAAAATATTGCGGCGGGAAGATTGGCCTTGGGGCTTGTTTGGCGAAAACCTGACAACGGAAGGTTTGCACGATGCCGTTGTAAAAATTGGTGATGTTTATCAAATCGGAACCGCGTTGTTTCAAGTTGTTCAGCCACGCTTTCCCTGCACTAAATTGAACGTTCGTTTTCATTTGCCCGACATGATGGAACGGTTTACCGCGCAAAAACGCAACGGCATTTACTTTAAAGTGGTAAAAGAAGGAGTTTTAAAAGCCGGCGATGAAATTAGCTTGCTTGAGCCTTCGCCGTTTAACATAACCGTGCAGCAATACGTGGATTGTTACTACGCCAAAGGCGCGGACCAAGCCATTTTGCAAACCATTCTTTCTGTTCCTTTTCTTCCCGAAAGCCAGCGCAGTGTTTTTACATCTTTCGCCTAAGAAGAGTTTTTCAACGTTTTGTTTTTAACCCGCCGTTTCAAATTCCGCCAAAAATTTGCCCGCGATATGCAATAAATTTGCAGCCTAAACAACCGAATCATGATTAAAACAGGCAATCCCATCATCAGCATATACACCGAAATGACGCCCAACCCGGAAACGATGAAGTTTGTGGCCAATAAGCTTCTTTATCCCGGCAAGAGCGCCGATTTCCAAGAAGTGGAAAGCGCCAAGCCGTCGCCGCTGGCCAACGAATTGTTTGGTTTCCCTTTTATCAAATCCGTTTTTATTGCGTCCAATTTTGTAACGCTGACAAAAACGCCGGAAACCGATTGGAACGATGTGATCCCGAGCATCCGCCAGTTTTTGAAAGAATACCTGGAAGAAGGCAAGCCGGTGATTAACGAAGAAGAACTGGCCACCGTAAAACAGGAAAGCAGCAACGAAGTGGCGGCTGACGACGACGACGTAGTAAAACGCGTAAAAGAACTTTTGGAAAATTACGTGAAGCCCGCTGTGGAAATGGACGGCGGCGCCATTCAGTTTAAAAGCTACGACAACGGCGTGGTGAACCTGATGTTGCAGGGAAGCTGCTCGGGTTGTCCTTCTTCAATGATTACGCTGAAAGCTGGCATTGAAGGCATGATGAAGCGCATGATTCCGGAAGTGAAAGAAGTGGTGGCAGAAGCTGAATAATTTTTTTCAATAATTGTGAAAAGCATTCACTTTTCCGTGGATGCTTTTTTGTTTTGCGTTGCGCTCTTCACCTTTTTCACGATTTTTTTGATGTTTTTTTCCTTTGTTTCCATTTCTCCGTTATCGTCCATTAAAATAGCCAGGGAAAATAGGGGCGGTGTGTCTTCAAAAACAACTTTCACGATGGCCATAATGGGCACGGCCAAGAACATGCCCGGTATGCCCCAAATGGCTCCGCCGATAATGACGCCAAGAATCGTTGCTAACGCATTGATGCGCACTTTGGAACCTACAATGCGCGGCAGTAAAATGTTGGAGTCCGTTAAGTGAATCACGAGAATGCCTACTGTAGCCCAAACAACCGTTGACGCATGGTTTGTACTGAACGTAACAAGCGCCGTGATAATGCAGGCGATGAAAATTCCGATATAGGGAATAAGGTTGAGCAAAGCGCCAATAACCCCTAAAAGCAAAGCATATTTTACACCCAGTATAAACAAGATTCCAGAGTACGCAATGGCCACTACGGCCATCTCAATAGCCAAACCAACGATATAGCTGCGGATAACGTATTTAATCCGCTCAAAGATGTTGTAGATGCGGCCGCTGAACTCATCGGCAAAGGTGTAAATGAAAAAGCGAACAATTAAGCTGCGGTACAAAAGCAATAAAAAAGTTTGCAGGAAAACAATGAGCATGGTGAGAAAACCGCCCGAGACCGTGCCCAATGCTTTGTTGAGGATGACAGAGGTGGAAGGAAGCATGTCGGAAGCAGATGAATTAAAAAGTTCGTGCACCTTATCGGTGCTGAGATGAAACTTTTCTTCGAGCCAGAGTTGCAGGTTGCCGATGGCTTCCTGCATGTTTTTCATCATCGCCGGAAAATCGTTCTTAAACGACACGACGGAAGAAGAAATAAAGTAAAAAACAACAAAGAAAACAATGAGTGTTACCAGCAGGCAAATCATGCCGGCAAATCCCCGGGAAATACCCAACCGTTCCAGCTTGCGGCTTGGCGAAGAAAGCAAAATGGCAAGCAGACAGGAAAAGGCAAGTGGCACAAGCACGTGCTGTCCGAAATAAAGAATGGCGACGACCAACACAAAGCAAAGCAGCGGGTTCGCCATTTTAGCAAACACAACAGACGTAGATGTATTTCGGAAAATGCCCATCTTATAAAAGTAGCAATTGCCGTGCAACATTAAAGCCGGGTCGTTTATACAAACCTTGCACTTCTTTTGCAGCAGCAATAACGATATGAAAGTTTTCGTGCTTTTGCTTTTTTCCGCTTTTTCTTCTTGCGTCGTTTTGCAGAACAACGAATTCATTTCGCGTGCCGACACTCTCATGGGCAACCACAACCAAGTTTACCTTCTTCCTTACGAAAGCGGCACGGCGCATTACGTTGCGCAAGGTTACGAATCGCTTCTTTCGCACTACGGCGACTTTGCCATTGATTTTAAAATGAAGCCTGGAACAAAAGTGCTGGCCGCAAGAAGCGGCGTGGTGGTTTTTGTTCGAAAGAACAATACACGCGGCGGCATTGGAAAGAAATATTCAGGAACGGGCAACGGCATTAGCATCAAACACAACGACAGTACGTATGCGCACTACTGGCACTTGCGGTACAACGGCGCCCTGGTTTCCGTTGGCGACAGTGTGGAACAGGGACAATGCATTGGCTTCAGTGGCAGCACGGGCTTTAGCGCTTTTCCGCATTTACATTTTGAAGTGACCCGCATGGCGCAAAAAAGACGCACCGCACTTCCGGTTCTCTTTTTGACCAAAAAAGGACTGAAATTTTTACAGCCGCTTCGCCGGTATAAAGCGCTTTAATTAGGTTTGCGCTTTATGCAGGATTTCTTTCAGCAAGTGATTGCGAATCTCAAAAACACATCGCTTCTTGAATTCATTGCCGTGGTATCGGGCATTGTCAGTGTTTGGTTTTCGCGTAAAGAAAATATTTGGGTGTATCCAACAGGACTGATCAACACGGTCATCTACATCTACCTGAGTTTGCAAGCGCATCTCGTTGGCGAAGCCAGCGTAAATTTTTATTATACCGTGATGAGCCTTTACGGCTGGTGGCTGTGGACCCGCAAAGACGTGGCGCACAAGCCGCTCGTGCACATTACGTTTTCCGACAAAAAAGAATGGATACAGGAAATCATCTTCTTTCTTTTCTTTTACGTGACGCTGTTTTTTATCCTCACGTATTTGCGGCGTTCTTTTCCCGGCGTTATTCCCTGGGCCGATGCCTTTGCCTCGGCGACGGCTTATACCGGCATGTGGCTGATGGCAAGAAAAAAAGTAGAAAGCTGGGGGTGGTGGATCGCCACTAACCTTTCGTCTATTCCCTTGTACTACGTAAAAGGATTGGCATTTACAAGTGTATATTACATTGTGTTGTTGGTGATGGCCGTATTTGGTTTGATAGAATGGAAACG
>Ga0308175_100000047_pt1 | contig 95229 bp, 97 predicted proteins | sample PhyCR1_3_FD_203893 | JGI IMG/M metagenome (GOLD analysis project Ga0308175, IMG submission 203893) | Soil microbial communities from UC Gill Tract Community Farm, Albany, California, United States - DLSLS.C.R1 | ecosystem: Environmental > Terrestrial > Soil > Agricultural land | place: USA...
CAAAAATTACCTGCACGACGGCATTTTGGACTTGCACAAACCTTACGTTGACGAAGTGGTGCTGGTTTCCGAAAGTGGCAAACCTATGCGCCGAGAACCCGACCTGATTGACGTTTGGTTTGATAGCGGCGCCATGCCTTATGCGCAGTGGCATTTTCCTTTCGAGAACAAAGAAAAGTTCAAAGAGAATTTTCCTGCCGATTTCATTGCTGAAGGCGTGGACCAAACCCGAGGCTGGTTTTATACGCTTCATGCCTTGGCCGTCATGCTGTTTGACAGCGTGGCCTACAAAACCTGCGTTTCAAACGGCCTGGTGCTGGACAAGAACGGGGCCAAAATGAGCAAGCGCCTCGGCAACGTGGTTGACCCATTCAAAACCATTGAAGAATTTGGCGCCGATGCCACGCGGTGGTACCTCATCACCAATGCCTCGCCTTGGGATAACCTGAAATTTGACCTTGACGGCATCAAAGAAGTGCAGCGCAAGTTCTTCGGCACATTATATAATACGTACCAGTTTTTTGCGCTTTACGCCAACGTGGATGGTTTTACGTTTAAGGAAGACTACATTCCCGTTGAACAAAGACCGGAAATTGACCGATGGGTTCTTTCCTCGCTTCAAACCTTGATTAAAAAGGTAACCGCTGCGCTTAACGATTACGAACCGACACAAGCCGGCCGCCTCATTGAAGATTTTGTGGACGAGGGCTTGAGCAACTGGTACGTACGCCTTTGCCGCCGCCGCTTTTGGAAAGGTGAGTACGAATCCGACAAAATCGCTGCTTACCAAACCCTTTACGAGTGTCTCGAAACCGTCGTCCGGTTGATGGCACCCATCTCTCCTTTCTTCAGCGATGAAATTTTCCTCAACCTGAACGCCGTGGCCGATAAGCACCCGCAGGCTTCGGTTCACCACATTTTGTTCCCGGTGGCCAAAGAAGAAGTAATTGACCAACTGCTGGAAGAAAGGATGCAGGCGGCTCAGGAAGCCTGCTCTCTTGCTTTATCCATCCGCAAAAAAGTAAACATCAAGGTGCGGCAGCCGCTACAAAAAGTGCTCATTCCGGTGTTTAACCCGCTGATGGAACAACAATTGCGTAAGGTAGAAGACTTGATCAAAGCCGAGGTGAACGTGAAGGAGATTGAATACCTGACCGAGACGGAAGGTTTCATCAAAAAGAAGATAAAACCCAACTTTGTGGCGCTGGGCAAAAAGTTGGGACCGAAGATGAAAGCCGTGACGGCCGCACTTCAAAATTTTTCGCAACACGACATTTCGCTATTTGAAAAAGAAGGCAGATATTCATTGCCCCTAAACGATGAGTTCGTTGAATTGGCCTTGAGCGAAGTGGAAATCACCAGCGAGGACATTCCCGGCTGGTCGGTGGCTAGCAAAGGTCCGCTAACGGTTGCTTTGGACATTAACGTCACCCCCGACCTGGAGCAGGAAGGCAATGCCCGTGAGTTCGTGAACCGCATTCAAAAAATCCGCAAGGACAGCGGTTTTGAACTGACCGACCGCATTGACGTAAAAGTGTCAGCAGCCAACGGTATCGCCGAATCATTGGCCAAGTATAATGATTATATTTGCGCCGAAATTCTGGCAGACAAGCTGGAAATTTCGTCAACGATTGTTGATGGCGTTGAGATTGAGGTTAACGATAACCCGCTGAAAGTCATCGTTATTAAAAAAGGGTAAAACCGTATGGCAACAAAAAAGGTAGCACCAAAAAAGGCAGCCAAGCCGTCAAAACCGGCTCGCCCCGCAGGCGGGAAAGCGTCTGCTAAGCCGGCCGCAAAGTCCAGCGGCAAAGCGACAGCGGCAAAAAGGCCGGCCCCCGTTCCTAAAAAAGCAACAAAACCAGCCCCGGCCAAAGCAAAAGCGCCGGTCAAAAAGGCCGCCGCAAAAGCGACCAAGCCTGCTCCAGCAAAAACTGCCAAGCCGATGGTGAAGTTGGCTCCTGTTTCGAAAAAGGCTCCGGTAACGGCTACAAAAGCTGCGCATCCGGCAAAGCCTTCAAAAGCTTCGATGCCAGCCGAACCGGTAAAAAAGCCAGCGGTTGAGGCGCATTCGCAACCATCCGCAAAAGCAGCCACAAAGCCCTTGGACGCAAGACAGGCTCCGAAGGAACCGACCAAGCCTGCCAAAGTTGTTGTTCCCAAAACCAGCACAGACAAAGCAATCAAATACGAACCGGACTTTACCCGTTCGGTATTGGACTCATCAAAACAAGAAGAAAACGGACCCACCATGCGATACAGTGATGCAGAACTTGCAGAATTCAGAGACCTGATTAACCGGAAATTAGACGTAGCAAAAAAAGAACTGGCTTATTTACAGGGATTGATTACCCGAAAAGACGAAAGCGGCGACCTGGACGAGGGCCGGTACATGACCATGGAAGACGGAAGCATGAGCATGGAACGCGAACAATTAAGCCAGATGGCCAGCCGCCAGATTCAGTTCATTGACCATTTAGAAAAAGCCATCATGCGCATCGAAAACAAAACCTACGGCATTTGCCGCGTAACGGGCAAGCTCATTGACAAAGCCCGCCTGCGTGCCGTACCCCATGCCACGTTAAGCATCGAGGCCAAGCAAATGATGAACAAATAGGTGGCTGGTCAACAGTCAATAGTGAATATAAAGGCTTAAATTTTTTTAAAGCCGTCTGTAGAATTCAGACGGCTTTTCGTTTTAATGAAGAGATTAAGCCGGTCAAGGCAAGAGCGTTTTGTTGCTTTATACGGCTCATTCACTATTGACTATTCACCAGCCACCTTACTTATCTTTACGACCATGACGGTGAGCTTTAGTTACGACAAACCCAAGGTTCTTCAGGCGCTGCGCTATCACTTCTTAAGCCGCAAGGAAATCCGGCTGATGATTATTCTGGTAAACGTGTTTGCCATTGTTTCCGCCGCGCTTTTTTACCTGAAGAAAATTCTTCCCTTCGCCTTTCTTGTTTCTTCGTTTTTGTGGTTTGTGCTGATGATTACGTTTTGGTTTATCCTGCCCGGCGTTATCTACCGCAAGGCCGCTACGTTCAGGGATCACTTTACCATGAATTTTGAAGACAAAGGTTTTACGTTGGGCAATGAACGCGGCTCACGGTCCTGGGAATGGAAGGCCTTAAGCACGTATCTGGAAACGCCGCACTTCTTCCATCTTTACTTCGACAGCCGCTCCTTTTTTCTCGTTCCTAAAATTGCTTTTTCCGATGAACAACGTTCAGAAATGCGGGACTTGCTGCGGGTGAAAGTGCCCCGTTCTTAAACCGGCTCATTTTCTTTCGATGGCTACGGTCTGTTTGCCGATTTTAAGAGGCTTTCCGGCACACCCAGTTCACCCGTTTTTGCGTCAATCAGTCCGTTGCGTTCGTCTTCAATGTTGGTGGCTTGCGTGTACACATCGCCGGCAATGGGGCGCTTTCGCAATTCTTCCTTGAAAGCTTTAATCAGCGTCGTACGTTCATCAGAATCTTTCGGTCCGCCGTAATCCGAAAAACCAAAGCCGCCCCACTCGCTGATCACCAACGGCACTTGCCGCCGAAAGAAAAACGGGTCGCCAACGATCAGGGGGTAAGCGGCAACACCTTCCATTTTACCGCTCACAATTTCATCTAACAGCCCCTTCCACCGTTGGAGGTCGGGTGTATATAAATGCGCCGTGAGCAAATCAGATTTTAAACGACCTGTGTATGAGATGTGTTGCCAGCCGTCGTTGTCCACTACCAAAAATTGCGGATGTGCAATTTGCAGGTAGTGATACATGTCCATGATGTATTGCCGCGTGTCGGGATTGGTGGCAATGTCTTGTGCGCCCCAGTCTTCGTTGTACAAACTCCAGATGACTACCGAAGGATGCGTGCCGATGAGGGACAACATGCGCAGGAGCTCTTCGCGGTGAAAGCCACGACTGCGTTGCGTGCTGCTGTGCGGCGAAGGCACTTCTACCCAAAGCAAAAGTCCCATCTTATCGGCTAAGTTGTAAATGCGCGGATCAACGCCGGCAATGTGAATGCGCACAAGATTGCAACCAAGTTTTTTCATGGCGTACATGTGGCTTTTGATTTCGTCGTACGTCGCCGTGCCGGGTTGATAAAGAATACCGTCAAGATAAACGGCCTTGTTGTTCAGATAAACACAGCACCCACGGGCTTCAATTTTTCGCAGGCCAAAATGCGTTTCAATGCTGGCTGCGTAACCGCTTTCGTCAACCAGTTCCGCAATTAAAACATAAAGGTTGGGGTCTTCCGGCGACCAATGTTTTGCATCCTGCACTTCCACCACCACACGCTGATCTTTTTCACCGGCATCAAGCTTCAGGGGAAATTCATCGCTTGCAACAGGTGCTTCATCTGTTTGCTTGCGGTTGTAAATTTTTAAGCGCAAAGTATAATTGCCCGGGTCCTGAACGCGGGTGGTAAGATTAAACCGCACAAGGTTGTCTTCCACAATACTTACTACGCCAACGCGGGAACGCAAACGATTTCGCTCAACGGTTTCGAGCCAGATGCTACGCACCGCACCGGTATAGGTTTGATACCAAATGCCGCCGCGCTTGTACACGTGCGACTCTTGCTTGCCGCGAGGAATGTCGGCATCCATCGTATCGGCAATGCGTACGGTGATGCGGTTCATTATGCGCATGTCGGCTTCGTGCAATTCGTACGAAAACGACGTGTACTCACCGTGGTGAACTTCTTCGCCTTCGATGGTTTTCAAGAGTTTGCCGTTCAGCCAAACCATGGTTTCGTAACCACAAGCGCCAAAAGTGAGTTGCAGCAAGGAGTGGCCGTTGCCGTTTTCGGCCAGTTGCGGTAAAGGGAATTCACGTTCGTACCATGCTACAACTTTATCCTGCCAGCGATCCTTGATGCCGGCGGCTTCCATGTGCTCTTCAATGGAGCCGGGCCAATGAGCGGTGGATGCGTACTGATGACCGAGATACCAACGTTGGGTGATGCCATCGTCTTGCGTGTCCACGGCAAAATTCCATTCGCCGTCGAGCAACATGAACGAATTAGGACGAAGCACGGCACGGGGCAATGGATTAATGAATTCTTCTTTTGTTGTGCCTTCGGCCTTGGTACGGGTAAGGCTGTAGTTAGGATGAAGCTGCTGCATGAATTTTGTTTTCGATGCAGAACGGTATGCGAATTTCAGACCAAGGCTTTTGCTTAGCGAAGTTGCTGTGTTACCAAGTTGGCGTGTTGGCACATAGAAACCGATTAACTTATTAACCTGTTGACTGATGAACTGCTTCCTACATTTGCCCGCATGATTAAGAGCAGCGAGTTCCGTTTGGGAAATTATTTAATGCATAAAACCAGCGTTCGCATTCTTACCGTCACCTGCGCATTTGAGCATTTTGCACTGATGGCAAAAGATGGCGGCAAGGATTTGTTCCCCGTTGCTTTGTCACCCAAAATTTTGGAAGGTTGCGGCTTTGTGGAAAATAAAAAATATCCTTTGTTGCCCGAAAGCCGCGAGTTTGTTTTGGCATTGCCCGTGATGGGCAGCGCCGACGTAAACATCAAAGCGTATGTGAAGAACAACAAAGAATGTTTTGCGCGGCTGATGATGAACAACGTGCCGTTAAGCAATAACGTATTTCATTTGCACAGCCTGCAAAACATCTGCTTTGCGTTTTCGTCACAGGAACTTACAGTAAAGCTGTAGGCCTATTTCGCAACGTCAATTTTTATCTTTCTTCCCTTCATGCGTTCTTCTTTTATCTGCTGTAACAGATGACTCACGCGGCTTTTGCGGACGGCGGCAAACGAGAAGAAGTCTTTCACTTCAATGAGCCCCAGGTCTTCTTTTTTTAATTCCCCTTTTGCTGTGAAGAAGCCGACGATGTCAACCTTGTTGACTTTATCTTTTTTGCCTGCGGCGATGAAGAGCGTTGTCCACTTCGGCTTTTCGGGAACCTCGTTTGTTGCAGGCAAATCAATTTGCAAAACAGGTGACTTGATATAAGGCGGCAGCTTTTCGTCGCTGCTTAAAATCAGTATCGCCGTGCCGCTTGCCTCCATCCGCGCCGTGCGGCCGTTGCGGTGTGTAAACACATCTTCCGTTGCGGGCAAATGATAATGGATGATGTAGCGAATGTTGGGAATGTCCAGTCCGCGTGCAGCGAGATCAGTTGTCACTAAAAAGTTACTGCTCCCATTTCGAAACTTGGCCAGCGCCACTTCGCGATCACGCTGCTCCATTGAACCGTGATAAAAGGTATTGACGATGCTTTTCTCCGTTAAGGCTTTGCTTACTCTTTCCACGCTTTCGCGGTGATTGCAAAAGATAATGGACGGACGTGCGCCCAAATAACACAACAACTTGAAAAGCGATTCCAATTTGTCCTTGTCGGGCGAGAGTACGGTTTGAATAGCGAGTGCTTCTTTTGGCGTTTTGTCTTCGGGCAAAAAATTTAGTCGTAAGGCATCCGCAGCGCCTACAAATTCAGGGATGTCTATGGCTTCCGTAGCGGAGGTAAGAAAACGTTTTTGCAAACCGGTTAAGGATGAAATCACAAAAGCAATTTCGTCCACAAACCCGGCTTCCAGTGATTTATCAAATTCATCCAATACCAATGTTTGGACAGAATCCGCGGTGATGTTGCCGCGACGAATGTGATCGGCCAGGCGGCCAGGCGTACCAATCAACAAGGCCGGCGGTTGAATCAAATTGTTTTCTTCTATCTCGCGTTTGTGTCCGCCGTAACAAGCCGTAATTTTTAAGCCGGTGCCCATCGCTTTTGCCACGCTTTCAATTTGCAAGGCAAGCTCTCTTGAAGGCACAATGATTAACGCCTGCGACTTTTTATTCGCTTTATCAATAGAGGCCATAATTGGCAGCAAGAAAGCAAGCGTTTTGCCCGAGCCGGTTGGTGAAAGAAGAATGACGTTATCATTTTGCGCCGCTGCTTCTACCGCCGCATTTTGCATCTGGTTCAATTCATCAATCCGAAGGTTTGCAAGAATGGTTTCTGTTGAAAAGTTTTTCTGCAGCATCCGGCAAAAATAGGTGAACGGTTTTCGCCAGCATTTTTGCTTTATCAAAGCGGTTGCGTACCGGTTATCAAAAACTGTTTTTCACACGTTTGTTTCCCTTTATCTTCCGGCCTTAATCTTTTATACAATGAAACGCTTTCTCTTTTCTTTTTTATTGCCGGCGGCGCTTACCGCTTCGGCGCAATCCCTGCCCAAGCCACCCGAAATACAAAAGGCTTTTGACACAAATACGCGTTCGGAAGACGGCAAGCCGGGAAAGAATTATTGGCAAAACCGGGCACGTTACAACATCACCGTCACGGCCACACCACCCAACAGAACAATCAAGGGCAAAGAAGAAATCACCTACATCAATAACAGTCCCGGTGCGCTGAAAGAACTCGTGCTGAAACTCTTTCTCAACATCCACAAAGCCGATGCGCCGCGGCTTGGTCCTGCCGGAAAAGATTACCTAACGGCCGGTGTGAGCATTGATGCGGTAACGGTGAACGGCAAGCCCGTTGCGTGGACAAACGATCCGAAAACCTTTACCATTGCCACGCTGCCACTGCCGCAGGCTTTATCTTCCCGCGATTCGGTAAAGCTTACTTTCAATTGGCACTACGATGTGTCGGTGCAAAGCGGCCGTGAAGGAGCGCTTGATCCCACAACCTCTTATCTTGCTTACTTCTATCCACGCATTGCCGTGTATGATGATTACAACGGTTGGGACACAACACCCTTCAACGATGCGCTGGAGTTTTACAGCGACTTCAATGATTACACATTGAACGTGCAAGTGCCCAGGAATTATTTGGTGTGGGCAACGGGAACTTTGACGAATCCTTCAGGGGTTCTTCAACCGGCTTTCTTAAAAAAATATCAACAGTCGCAAACAACGGACGATGTGCTTCACATTGCCACACCGCAAGATATTTCCGCGAAGAATATTACAACACAGAATGCAATGAACACATGGAAATTTACTGCACACAATGTTCCTGATGTGGCGCTTGGCCTGAGCGATCATTACAACTGGGATGCGGGAAGTGTGGTGGTGGATAACAAAACCGGCCGCCGTGCCGTGGTGAACGCAGCCTACAACGATAGCGCAAAAGATTATCATTACATGGTGGGCTTTGGCAAGCAATCGTTGGAATGGTTGTCGAACGCATGGCCGGGCATTCCTTATCCTTATGAAAAATCAAGCGTATTTCAGGGTCAGGCCGACATGGAATACCCGATGATGGTAAACGACAACACCTTTGGCGATACTACGTTTTCACGCTTTGTGGTGATGCACGAAATAGCGCATACCTACATGCCTTTTTACATGGGCATAAACGAAACAACCTACGGCTTTATGGACGAAGGCTGGGCCACCACTTTTGAGTATTTGTTCAACAGCGATAAGATGGGAAAAGAGGCTGCCGATAAATTTTTTAAACAGTTCCGCGTGCAAGGATGGATACGGTCTTTGTCGCGTGGAATGAAAGACCAACCCATTGTAACGCCGGGGCCATTAACGCAGCCGCAATCAATTGGCAACAACGAGTACGGCAAAGCTGCCTTAGGTTATTTGGCCATGAAAGATTTATTGGGTGATGACCTGTTTAAAAAAGCCTTGCAGGAATACATGCTGCGCTGGAACGGTAAGCACCCGATTCCCTGGGATTTTTTCAACACGATTAGCAACGCAGCAGGCAAAGACCTGAACTGGTTCTGGAATGCCTGGTATTTTTCCCCAAACTCTATTGACCTTTCTATTAAGGACGTAAAAACATCGGCAAACAATACAACTCTTTCCGTACAAAACACCGGCGGCATGCCCGCACCGTTTGATGTGGTTATAACGTATGCGGACAGCACAAGCCAGCGTTTTCATCAAACACCGGCGGTGTGGCAAGACAATATAAAAACAGCAACAGTTTCTGTAAACACAAGCAAGCCCGTTGCCAGTGTAAAACTTGACGGCGGCATTTTTATGGATGCGAACGTAAAGGATAACGAGTGGAAAGCAGGGATGTAAACTGATATTGGGTTATTGTAATATTGAGATATTATCGTGAACGAAGCAGGCAATATCCCAATATCGCAACTTAAGGAGTTTCAGCCGTTGCCGTTGGCGTATTGTCTTCGGCCACGGCCGCCGCTTCTTCCAGTTCTTTTTTCTTTTGCTGCCGGCGAAAAATGCGTGCCCATCTTTTTTGCCAGATTAAGCCAATGTGTTCAGATGGAATCTCGATGCCGAGCAACATTCCCCACGGTTTCATTTCGTCAATGCGGTCGAAAATAATCTTCAGCACACCAATCATTGGGATGGACAAGAACATGCCCGTCACACCCCACATGGCGCCGCCCAACAACACCACAACGATAGATACAAGTGCATTGATTTGCACTTTGCTGGAAACAATTTTGGGCACCAAAATATTGTTGTCAATAAATTGAATAACCAGGTAAGAAGCTACCACCACTAATTGCCCCGAAAGGCCGTCGCGGGTAATGGTTACCATCAGTACCGGGATGGCAATGGCAATGAGTCCACCGATGTAAGGCACCATGTTTAAAATGCCGCCAATCACGCCAATCACAATCGCCGAAGGCACGCCGATGAGTACAAGGGCTACAGCATTCATTGCCGACACAATGATCATTTCGATCATCAACCCCTGCATAAAACTTTGCACGGCGGTTTTGGTTTCAGCTAAAATTTCGGCCACCCGCAAGGAATGTTTTTCGGAAAAAATCTGGAAGAGAAAATCCACCAGTAGCGGTTTGTAATACAGAAATAAAAAAACATAAGTCGGTATCAGCAACACCACGCTGATAAAGGAAAGCACCGGCGCGACCGTGCTTGTAAGCATGCTGCCCGAGCCCGATGTTAGGGCGGCAACTTGCTTTTGAATGTCAACCCCAAACTTGTTCTTCGACCAAACCTCCAACTGTCCCAGCAATACGGTAAGCTTCTGTTTTATCTGCGGAAGACTGTCGATAAAAACACTGATTTGCGTGGAAAGGAAATAGAACAGCCCCGCAACAAAAACGATGGCAATGAAAAGCGTGAGCAGGATGGCCGGCACCTTTGGCATCAACCTTTCCAACCGTACATAGATTGGGTTTAATAAAATCGCGATCAGGATAGAAAAAGCCAGCGGCACCAGTATATCGCCCAGGACATAAAGAATGTAAATACCGGCCAGCAATCCAACCAATGTAGCGGGCACTTTAATGTAAATCGGGTAGCTTGTCTCCCGCTGTGTTTCGTTCATGTGAAAATGCGTTACCCGTCTGTTTGCAAAAGCAATACCACCAAACTAATCATGCAATAACAGCGCTGCCAGAATGGAAGGCTTTGAAATTTTTTGTCAGCACAACACGTTTTCGCTTGTGCATTTTCTGCCAATCCTTACCGGTTTTCTTCACTGGCCTGTTCTTCGCCACGGAAAATTGTTCCTTTATTTTCTCACTTTAAAAAGTAAAACATGTACTACAATCAGTCATGCGCCGCAAAAGGCAACCAGTCCGCAAGAGGACAAAATCCGTTTTTCGTTCGCAGCCAGCAACGGGCTGCGGTAAACGTTTACAAAACCGCAACCAGCTACGAAATGCTGGTGTTTGCGCCGGGCCGTATCAAAGAACATTTTAAAATTGACGTGAACGGTAGCGAACTGAAAATTTCGTACACGCCGCCGGAAGGTTTTCCGCGTCCGGAGTGGGTGCTACGCGAATACAGCCGCGGCGGTTTTGTACGCACCTTTCAGTTAGACGAAACCATTGATGTAAACGCCATCTCCGCCAAATACGAAGACGGCGTGCTGCAGGTTTCGCTGCCACTGACTCCTGGCAAGGAAGCAACCAAGAAAGAAGTAGTTGTAAGTTAACGACTAACCGGTGCTGTGTACTGAGTGCCGGATGAAGTAAAATACGTTATCATCGCGGAGCTCGCACCTATAAACGACCCATTCATTACTGACAACTCATTATTCATTTGTTAAAGGCAACGTGCAGAGCCGCGTTGCCTTTTTGTTTTAACAATCCCCAACAAGTTGTGGCCCTATTTTTTGTAAGTCGTAAACAGAAAACAATTCATCCAACAAAGCAAAACGTCACACCATGAAAAAAGCAGTTCTACCCATCCTCTTCGCCTTTCTGCTACCGATTACTTTTTCGTGCAGCACCTTAAAAAACTATGTACTCACCGAACAGGATGCTTCCGCTGCCATCCGCGAGTTGTTGCAACTAGGCGCGAAAAGTAATTTGCAGGGAGCCTTTACCAAAGACGCCGTGATGGCCGCTCTTTTTCCCGAATCGTTGCGCAAAACCCTGAACACGTTGCAGACACTCGGGCTAACCAGCGAGGTTGACCGGTTTACCAATACGCTTAGCACGGCGGCCGAGCAAACGGCCACCCGTTCGGTTCCCATTTTCATAAACGGAATTGCCAACATGAAATTGAGTGATGCTATTCGCATAGTAAAGAGCGGCGGCACGTCGGCAACCGACTATCTGCGCAGCAACGTGGGCAGCGAGCTTCGCACGTCTATAAAACCTGTAATGCAACAAGCCCTGAACGAATACAAGCTGAACGAACAATGGGACAAGATTATTCAGCCCGCAAAAGCCCTGGTGGGCAACAAACTCAATCTTGATTTGGCCAACATTATGGCTGGCTTGGTGAGCGAAAAAATGTTTCAAAAATTAGAAGAGACCGAACAGCAGGTGCGCACCAACGCCGCGGCCCGCACGACGCCGCTGCTGCAAAAAGTTTTTTCAAAAAACTGGAATTTGTAAGGTGAAGTTTCAATCATCATGCAATGGTTGAAGAACAATACTTCAACAAACGAACTTTATCTTTTGAACAGTGAACGCCGCAACCTGCGGCGTTTTGCTTTTGCACCTAATTTTGTTGGCACGATGAACAACCCCAGCAACGTTGACGTATTTGATGCTTCGCGCCGTGGTGATGTAACGGCTTTGCAAACGGCACACGAAGCCGACCCGGCAAGCGTAAACACACGCGATGAAAAAGGCTTTACGCCGTTGATATTGGCCGCGTATAACGATCAACCCGCCGTGGTTGAATTTCTGCTACAAAAAGGCGCCGACGTGAATGCCCAGGACAGAGCCGGCAACACAGCACTAATGGGCGTTTGTTTTAAAGGCTACAAAGAGATTGCAAAAAAGCTGATTGATGGGGGTGCCGATGTAAACCTTCGCAACGCCAACGGCGCACCGGCACTCACTTTTGCCGCTACTTTCGGGCAGCTTCAGATTGCCGAATGGTTGCTGCGCAACGGCGCACAAAGCAACCTTCCCGACAGCCGCGGAAAGACCTCGCTCGATCACGCCATCATCCAGGAAAACGAAGAAATGATAGAACTTATTCAGCGTTATCTGCCCTCCGCATAAAAATCTTTTCCTGCTTTTATTTTCATTTCTCCCGAGCAAAAGGGAGTGTCCGTTCTTTAGGATTTTAGCCTGCCGTTTTGAAGAGTTTTAACAGGCAATAACGCTTCTATTATTCACTTGGCACGTTTTTGTCTTTAGATGAGGCACGATGAAACAACATTACTTATCCGGAAAACGTGAACTTATGAAAAAGATACTTTTTGCATTGAGCACGGTAGCCATTATGGCGTCGTGCAGCAACAACAACCCACGAACGGCAGCCGAAACCCAAACGCTGAAACCTGTTGATACCGCCGGACTGGCGCAGTTTCAGCAGTGGAAAGCACAGAACGAATTGGCCGTTGCTAACCAGCTTGCCCAGCAAAATCAGGTGGCTGCACAACAGCCTACAAAAGAAGTCGTACGCGAAAGAGTTGTGTACGTTGACAGACCAACGACAAGTTCGAGAAGGAGCACATCTACCGCAAGACGTTCTTCCTCTAACGGCAGCGGCGTTTACAATTCCACTTCGTCTAATACGGCTAAAAAGAAAGGCTGGAGCAAGGCCGCCAAAGGCGCTGTAATTGGTGGTGTAGGCGGTGCGGTAGTAGGTGCGGTGATTAACAAACGTAACCGTGCGGCCGGTGCGGCAATCGGTGGCATTTTGGGTGCCGGTGTAGGTTACGGTATTGGTCGTTCAAAAGACAAGAAAGACGGACGATACTAATGTTCACTCAATATAAATGCAGAAGCGGAGCAAGGTCTCCGCTTTTTTTATGTCAACGCTGATTACATTTTTATAGGTAAATCATACCAATACGCAAGAAAACCTGTCACCATGAAAACGACTCTCACCGTTAAACTAATTCTTGCCTGCTTGCCCCTTGTGCTTTTCGTTGCCGTTCTTTTTCAAAAAAATTTTCTTGCTGATAAAACATTCGGCCTTGCCGGCGCTTCGCGTTCTGCAAAATCATTTCTAAACGTTCGTGCACAACAAAGCCAAACAATGATTTCGAATGCCGCCTTTATAACGTTACGGAAGTTTTAAAACGAGGAAGCTGATTACATTTTATTGTGCATTTGTTTCGGCTAAAACAGGAAGTTGCACTCTGTCAAATTCGTTGAGTTTGTCCAACTCCAAAATGGTTGTGGTTCCGTCTTCCGATTCGTGGTACATGGGCTTGAACTTGGCGCCCCAAATAAATTCTTTGTAGGTATAAGAAGTGCGTGACATGACGGTGTTGGAAAAGATGGGATCAAAGCCCGTGACCTGCACATACATTTCTGCGTCACTTTGGTCAAGGTCTTCTTTGGTGAAATGAAGCAGCGGGCTTTCGTCGGTGACGGGATGCACCACCGTCCAGTTCATGTTGAACATGTCAATGCGTGACCGCTCAAGCGAAAGCGTGTAAAAGCGGTATTCCGACTTTTCATTCTCCGTTACTTGCAGCGAAAGACTTACCACAACCCGCACGTCGGTAAGTTGGTGAAGGCTTTTGTAGGGAACCATGCGAAACATAATGCCAACGCCGCTTTGATAAGGACTCACAAGTGCCTGCTGGCTGAAATTGATGTAGGCTTTTGGCCGTGTAAACCGTCCGTAAAGCAAACCGGTAACGAGTGCGAAAAACAACCAGCCCATCATGGTTTCAATGGACGCGACAATATCGGCCGCATCACCTACCGGGTTAATGCGGCCGTAACCAACCGTGGTGAAGGTTTGTGTGCTGAAATAAAACACTTCTCGAACCTTGCCCGCCTGCGTTGCCGAATGAAAGCCCTGCAAATGGTCTATGCCCACGAGTAAATAAACAAGGGTAAACAGAAAATTGGCAAGCAGATAAGCAACAAAAATGAGCAGCAAAAATTTTGTCCACGGGGCTTCGAGCAGCGAGGAATAAAAACTGGTGCGCCGCAAAAAAGACAAGCCTTGCTTACGTACGTTTATCGAACCGTCTTTGTTGACAAAGCGGCCGCCAACCGCAGAGGTTTGCGAACCGAAACCGGTATCGAGATTGGCTTTGGAACGACGGTTAATTTTTGTGCTGGCCATTTTTTTAGTTGATTCGTTGATCCGTTGATCCGTTGATTGGTAAAGGGGGCACTACCCAATCAACGGATCAACGGATCAACCAAATTTACCATCCATCTCCATCAAGCATATTGCCAAGGCCGCCCAACACACTGCCTTCTTCTTTGCGCGGACCAACGCCGTATTGCAAAATGCGTGCGGCCAAGCGGCTCACGGGCAAAGATTGAATCCACACTTTACCGGGACCACGAAGCGTGGCAAAGAACAAACCTTCGCCGCCAAAGACGGTGTTCTTGATGCCGCCGATAAATTGAATGTCGTAATCAACACTTGCCTGAAACGCCACGATGCAACCGGTATCAATCTTCAACAGTTCACCGGGTTGCAAATCCCGTTCAAGCACGTAACCACCAGCATGGCAAAAAGCAAGACCGTCACCCTCCAGTTTTTCCATGATGAAACCTTCGCCACCGAATAGTCCTGTACCCAATTTCTTTTGAAACTCGATGCCGATACTCACGCCTTTGGCAGCACAGAGGAAAGCGTCTTTTTGCGCAATTACACGGCCACCCAATTCTGCAAGGTTCAGGGTGATGATTTTTCCCGCGTATGGCGCGGCAAAATAAACTTTCTTCTTGCCCATACCGGCGTTGGTAAAAGCCGTCATGAACAAGCTTTCGCCGGTGAGCAAGCGTTTCCCTGCCGACATTAATTTTCCGAATAAGCCGGAGCCCTGTTGCCGGCTGCCGTCCCCAAAGATGGTTTGCATTTGTATGCCGTCATCCATCATCATAAATGCACCGCTTTCGGCAATCGCCGTTTCTTCGGGGTCAAGTTCAATCTCTACGCATTGCATTTCTTCGCCAAAAATGCGGTAGTCAATTTCGTGAGAAGTTCTATCGAAGGTGTTCATTGTTTTAATTTTTTGGGAAGGTAATTAATGATTGGAATTGAAATAAACAAGGGAGAAATTTTGACTTTTTGCCCCAGAAAAACGCATTCATACAAAAAGAAATGGCATTGCGGTTTTCGTTAACAAACCTTATTGCCTTATTCCCTGCTGCATAAGGTAACAAGGTTGTATGGTCGTTTGGGTGGCGTTGCTCGCAGGGTCATAAGGTTTGATAGCCTTCGGCTTTAAGCACTCCTCTAATATCATCTCAATTGCAGCAATTTTTTCGAGATACCGTCACATGACACATATTCATTAAGGTTTTTTAACCATCGTCAAAAAATTGAACCTGCTTTTGCCCTAATTTTTCACCCTTAAACATTTACACATGAGAAAAAAACTAACCGGTATGCTTTGCCTGCTTTTCCTTGCTACGGCTGCGTTCAGTCAGGCAAAGCTGGTGGAGAAAGTGACCAGAAAAGGGGATGAACTCGTTATCCCTTACGAGAAGTACACATTGCCAAACGGCCTTACGCTGATTGTGCACGAAGACCACAGCGACCCGGTTGTGCACGTGGACGTAACCTATCACGTGGGCTCCGCAAGAGAAGAGATTGGAAAGTCTGGCTTCGCGCATTTTTTTGAACACATGATGTTCCAGGGCAGCGACCACGTGGCCGACGAACAGCATTTTAAAATTGTAACCGAAGCTGGTGGAACGCTTAATGGCAGTACCAACCGTGACAGGACAAATTATTACGAAACCATTCCTGCCAATCAATTAGAAAAAGCCCTGTGGCTCGAATCGGATCGCATGGGCTTTTTGCTGGATGCCGTTACGCAGAAAAAATTCGAAGTGCAGCGTGCAACGGTAAAAAATGAAAGAGGTCAGAACTACGACAACCGTCCTTACGGTTTGCAAAGCGAATACGTTTCAAAAGCGCTTTATCCTTACGGCCATCCTTATTCATGGTTGACGATTGGTTACATTGAAGACCTGAATCGCAGCAACGCAAATGATCTTAAAAACTTTTTCCTTCGTTGGTACGGACCAAACAATGCAACGCTGACCGTTGGCGGGGATGTAAACACGGCTAATGTGGTAAAGATGGTTGAAAAATATTTCGGCCCCATTCCAAGCGGACCGAAAGTAACGCCGGTGAAACTCGATCCTGTTGTGTTAGACAAAACCCGCTACACAAGCTACGTTGACAACTACGCAAGAGCATCGCAATTGCGACTCGTTTACCCAACCGTTCCTGAATATCATCCTGATGGTCCGGCGCTTTCTTTGCTGGCACAAGTGCTTGGTGGTGGTGGAGGATTTGGAGGCGGTGGCGGCCGCGGTGGCCGTGGCGGTGGAGGCGGTGGCGGGACCCGCAATTCGGTTTTCTACCAAACGCTTATCAAAACACAGAAGGCTTTGCAAGCGAGTGCTTTTAATCAGTCATCAGAATTAGCCGGTGAATTTTCTATCTCCGTCACGCCTTACCCCGAATCCTCGTTGTCTGACATGGAATCTTTGGTGAACGACGCCTTTAAAGAATTTGAAAAGCGCGGTGTGACCGATGAAGACGTGGAAAAATTCAAAACACAATTTGAAGCAAGAACCATTAACGGTCTTTCAAGCGTATCGGGGAAAGTGAGCACCTTGGCGGCTTTTCAAACCTTTGCCGGCAATCCCAACATGCTTGCCACACTGCTCGATCAGTACAAGAAGCTCACGAAAGAAGACGTGGTGCGGGTGTACACTCAATACATCAAAGGCAAGAGCCACGTGGTGTTGAGCACTCTTACAAAAGGACAGGAAGCGACGGCTGTGGCGTCGGCTGACAATCACAGCATCGACAAGTCGAATTACAAAGCGCCGGATTACGGTTATGCCGGATTAAAATACGTAAAAGCAAAAGACAATTTCGATCGGAGCAAGATTCCCGGCAACGGCCTCAATCCCGTTGTAAAAGTGCCGCAATACTGGCGCAAAGATTTGCCGAGCGGTGTGAAGATGATCGGCACACAAAACACCGAGATACCGGTGGTCACGCTTTCAATTTCCATTCCCGGTGGTCATCTGCTGGAAGCGAATGATCCTTCAAAAGCAGGCGTGGCTTCTTTCTTTGCCCGCATGATGAACGAAGACACGAAAAACTTTACGGCTGAACAGTTCGGTGAAGAATTGCAAAAGCTCGGAAGTTCCATCAGCGTAAGCAGCGGAACAAACGATGTAACGTTTAACGTGCAATCGCTAAAGAAAAATTTGGACAAGACGCTTGCGCTTTTGCAAGAGAGAATGTTCAACCCGAAGTTTTCGGAAGAAACCTTCAAGCGCATTCAGCGCCAGTCAATGGAAGGTTTGAAGCAAATGAAATCACAACCCGCGGTAGTAGCATCTGCGGTGTTTGCAAAATTGAATTATGGCTCTAATCACATTCTTGCCATTCCCGAAGGCGGTACGGAGAAAACGGTTCCGAACATCACGCTTGAGGACGTGCAGAATTATTACAACAACAACATGACTTCCTTGGGAACGAAGGTTGTGATTGTGGGTGACGTAACCGAGCAGGAAATTCTGCCCAAGCTTTCTTTCCTTGACAAATTGCCGAAGAAAAAAGTAACGCTGCCAAAGATTGACCCGACGCCTTCTGTTGATAAAACAAAAGTGTATTTGGTAGATGTGCCGAAGGCTGCGCAATCGGAATTTCGCGTGGGCTATGCAACGGGTTTGAAGTACGATGCGACGGGTGATTATTATCGTGCTTACCTGATGAACTTCCCGCTGGGCGGGGCTTTCAACAGCCGCGTGAATTTAAACCTGCGCGAAGACAAAGGCTGGACTTACGGTGCCCGCAGCGGATTTAGCGGCGACGAATACTCGGGCGACTTCAGCTTTAGCTCCGGCATTAAAGCCGATGCAACCGACAGTGCATTGGTTGAAGTAATGAAAGAGCTTAAAACCTATTCAGCTAACGGACCAACCGAAGAAGAAGTAAGTTTTATGAAGAGTGCCGTGGGCCAGCGTGATGCCCTGGCTTACGAAACCGGCATGCAAAAAGCCGCTTTCATTGGCCGCATTCTGGATTACAATCTGCCGCCGGATTTTGTAGAGCAGCAGAACAAAATTTTAAGAAACATGACGCCGGCGCAAATGAAGGCAATGGCTCAAAAGTATTTGCATCCCGAGAAGATGAATATTCTTTTGGTGGGTGATAAAAAGAAAATTTTAGACGGCGTGAAGAAGCTGGGTTACGATATTGTGGAGTTAGACGCAGATGGAAACCTTGCAGGAAAGCAGGCTTTTTAAACCCACAATTTCTTTCGTGCAAAAGCCTCCGTAAGCGGAGGCTTTTGCTTTTATAGTTGGCAACAAATATGCAGTGAGACCGTATAATCAATAAACAATGGCGTTGGGTGATGACATTCTGAAAAAAATCAACCGCAAGTTTGAACCGTCAACAAAAGTTGCGCTGCGGTACAGGAACTATGATATGATTTTAGTGACGGACAAGGAAGGAAACCCGATACAACTTTTTATGGGCAAGGCAAACCACGAAGGAATAATCAAAGGCGACCGTTATGCACGAACATTGAAGTACGATCGGGAAGGACACCTCATCAAAGACCATTGGGAACGCAAAGGGAAGGCCACATAAAAATTGTCTTCGCTTGCTGAGTTCCGATTGGCTTTCAATAAAAATATTTGTTCAATATTCTAAAAATCCTCTTCTCTTTCCAACATCAGTATCGCACTTTGCGGCACAATGAAATACTTCTCGCCTTCGTACATAATTTCCGTGGCGCCGCCAAGCAGAAAAATGGCAAGGTCGCCTTCCTTTGCTTGCAGCGGAATGTATTTCACTTGTTCGTCCTGTGTCTTCCACGGTTCGTCCTCGGTGGGCATGGGAATGGCGTAGCCTGGCCCCACTTTAATAATATAGCCTTGTTGCACCCTTTCTTTTTCCTGCACGCCAGGGGGTAAGTACAAGCCTGTTTGTGTACGTTCGTTAGGCCGTGTGGGGCGAACCAGCACGCGGTCGCCAATGATGATGAGTTTCTTTAAACGGTTATCGGGAGTTAAATGCATTGCCATAGAAAATAATATTGAGACATTGAGATATTACGATATTGAGTTACTGCGTTTCAACCGGCAATATCCCACTATCTCAATCACCCAATATCCGTCTTCGCCGCAAAAGTAGGCATGGACGAATTTTTGCAGGGATGGTTTGAACGGAAAAGATGTTGTGCGAAAAGGCGTTAATTTTAACCTCTACTAAAACCCGTTATCATGGCCGAGAAAAAAGCAAAAATTTTACTTTGCGAGGACGACACCAACCTGGGAAGTGTACTGAAGAATTATTTGGAATTAAACGATTACGACGTAACGCTTGAACGCGACGGCCGCCTGGGTCTGGCCGCTTTTCAACGCGAACAATTTGACCTTTGCCTACTGGACGTAATGATGCCGAATATGGACGGCTTTACGCTGGCCGAAGAAATCCGCGACATCAATCCCGATGTGCCGCTGTTCTTTTTAAGCGCCAAAACAATGAAGGAAGACATTATCCAGGGGTACAAGCTTGGCGCCGATGACTACATCACCAAACCCTTCGACAGCGAAGTGCTGCTGCACAAAATAAAAGCCATCTTAAAGCGCAACGAAGAGTTGAACCGCGAAGCGGAGAACCGCGAGTTTGACATGGCTTCGTATCACTTCAATCCCAAGCTGCGCGAACTTTCGCACGACGGCAAAACGCAAACGCTTTCGCCAAAAGAAAACGAATTGCTGAAAATGCTTTGCGAACACCTGAACGACTTGCTTCCGCGAGAACAGGCGCTCAAACGCATTTGGGGAAGCGACACGTATTTCAACGGCCGTTCGATGGACGTGTACATTGCCAAGCTGCGCAAGTATTTAAAGGATGACGAGAACATCGAGATCGTAAACATTCACGGCAACGGTTTCCGGCTGGTGGTCAAATAGTCTTCCTTTCAACAAAAGAAAAACTCAACCGCCAGGTTGAGTTTTTCTTTTACACGCTCCATAAGCAAAAAGCACTCATTTCTTAAAGGCACTTTCGTAAAGCTCAATCCACTTCTCCGGCGTTATTTTCTTCATCAACTCGGCAATGAGTTCATAGGGAATCTGTTCGGGCTTTTTAAACCGAACGCAGCCCTTGCCCATGTCGAGTTTCGTTTTGGAATATTTGGGATATTCTTCGGTAAACCAGTTCAGCAAAACCTTGTCAGCATAAAGCCCCATGTGGTGAAGGACAATGTAGTTTTTTTGCGAGCCGATGTTTACAAAACCAAGGGGCAGCTTCGGATCGCAATGATAACCGGCGGGGTATTTTGAATGGGGCACCACAAAACCAATCATGCCGTAAGTCATCGTTTCTTCAAATCCTTTGGGAAGATTTTTGGCGATTGTGTCGCGGAGCTTTTGCATTGCCCCTTTGCGTTCTTCAGGTAAAGAAGCGATGTAATCGGCTGGAGATTTTACAGTTGATGTCATTGTATTTTAAATTAAAAGCAGGCAGTGTACCGTCAGCAATTTACCGCCAACTGCACACTGCCTGCTGCACATTTTTAAAAATTAATAACGAGGCTTGTCTTTGTCGCCGCCTTTGTTGTAGCCACCGCCTCCGCCGTATCCGCCGCTTCCACCACTACCGCCGCGATAACCGCCACCGCCTCCACCGCCAGGACGATAGCTTCCTCCACCGCTGCTCCCGCCACGGTATCCTCCACCGCCGCCTTGTCCACCGGGACGATAACCACCGCCTCCGCCGCCAGGCCCGCGTCCGCCGCCTTCCTCGGCCTCTTTCACAATCAATTGTTTTTTTCCAAAGGCAATATCTTTCAGCATTTCAATGGCTTCTCTGGCGTCTTCGTCTTTGGTCATTTCTACAAAACCGAAGCCGCGGCTTTTGCCGGTGGCTTTGTCAATAGCCACCTTAGCCGATTTGGTCTCTCCGAATTTTTCAAAAATTTCCATCAGCTCCGCATCATCCATGTCGTACGGGAGGCCGGCAACAAAAAGTTTCATACAAAAATTTATAGTGTGAAGATAAGAACTTATGCGGCGGCGGAAAGCGCCGCGAAAAGCTTTTTAGCTTTGACTCATAAATCCTGCCATGACACAAGAAAAAAATCTTCTTCTCAAAAGCTCAACAGGAAAGCCTATCGCCGCGGATATCTTTTACAAAGAAGAAAAGCCGCAGCCGCTTGTTATTTATGCGCACGGCTTCAACGGTTTCAAAGACTGGGGAAACTTTGATTTAATCGCGCAGCAATTTGCCGAAGCCGGCTTTTGTTTCATCAAATTCAATTTCTCGCACAACGGCACATCGCCCGAAGCACCGGAAGACTTTGTGGATTTGGAAGCCTTTGGCAACAACAATTACACAAAAGAACTGGCCGATTTGCAAACCGTGATTGATTGGGCTTTGCGAGACGAAAATCCACATCACGCAGCAATAGATAAAAATCATCTTTACTTGATTGGCCACAGCCGCGGCGGTGGAATTGTGCTGTTAAAAGCTGCGGAAGAAAAGCGTGTGAAGGCCGTTGCCACCTGGGCTTCGGTTGCCGAATGCAAAACGCCCTGGGGCAGTTGGCCGCAAGAGAGAATTCAGCGCTGGAAAGAAACAGGCGTGGATTATTACACCAACAGCCGCACAAAGCAACAGATGCCCTTATACTATCAATTGTATCAAGATTATCAGGCCAACAAAGAACGTTTAGATGTATTGAAAGCAGCGGCAAGTCCAACCATTCCGTTGCTCATTTGCCACGGCACAAAAGACGAAGCCGTGCCGGTAGAAAAAGCATACAAGTTGAAAGAGGCCGCCAAAGATGCCGAACTGTTTTTAATTGAATCTGATCACGTGTTTGGCCGCGGGCACCCCTGGCCGCACCACAATCTTCCGCAAGCGGCGCAGGAGGTAGTGAACGAAACGAGTCGCTTCTTCTTGCGTCCGTCCTGAGTTTCACGCAAGGCGTTTCTCTTCTCTCTATATTTGTGTGCATCTAAACCACCTCGCAATGAACGCAGAAGAACTCAATCAAAAAATTAAAGGCAAGCAACCGTACACGCTCAATCTCTCCGGCAGCATGACCGACCGCATGGTGCAAAACGCAAAAGACCAAATCACCAAACTACAAGGAACACGGGAAGAGTTGCTGCCTTTGTTTGACGAAAAACGTTTGGCTTACGAACAGGCCCAACGCGAGTTCAAGGAAATGAAAGATTACATTGATTCGCTTGACGAAGAAGTGCGGCAGCAACAAATCATTGTGGATGCTTTGGTAAACTTCAAAGAAAATCCTTCTGCCGACAAGCGCATGCGCATTCACAGCGAACCCGCTGAAGGCGAAACCGGAAGCCGGCGAGGCCGCAGCGAATCAGGCGAACGCATCTCCTGGCAAGCCGAAGCTTTAACAGCACTAAAAGAACTCGGCAAGTTCATTGCTGCCGATGATTTGCTCGACATTGTTTTTCAAAAGCCGCACATCAAAGAACAGATCAAAGGCATGAAGAGCGGCAAGTTTCCAAGCACATTGAAAGCAACGACTGTAAACAACTTAATCAGCCATGCGCTGAAAGTTTCCCGCGGCGAATGGAAAGGTCCGGCTGCACCGAAGTTCACTGTGTACAAGGATTTGCTTGGCCTGCTGGAATGGGTGGACAAAGACAACAATCCGGTTGAACCGTACAAGGTACAGTTCACGCATAAAAAGCTTCAACGCGATGCCCCGGCTGCAACGCCGGCCGCTTCAGAATAAACAAATGCGCAAACAAATTTTTAAAGGACGGAAGCTTCCGTCCTTTTTATTTTGGTTAATTTATAAATGGCACGAGCGGATTGTCACCCTGAGCTTGCCGAAGGGTTGCAGCGCGGATTGATATTAGTATCTCTTTCCTAACACACCGGCTTCGACGAGACTCAGGGTGACAAACTTTAGACTGAAGAGAGCCTTGTAGCAAGCTCCGTAAAACATTGTTGCCGCTATCTTTGCCCGCATGGAAGATTTGTTACAGCAAATAGAAACGCACCGCGCAGCCATTGAAGCTTACCAAATTTCGACCCCGCAAGAGGCCGAAGAATACCGCATAAAATACCTCGGCACAAAAGGCATTTTGAAAGCCTTGTTTGGCGAGATGAAGAACGTGCCTGCCGAACGCAAGAAGGAAGCGGGACAAGTGATGAACGAGTTCAAGCAGTTTGCCGAAGCGAAATACAACGAAGTAAAGGAATCAGCAATCGGCAATCAGCAATCGGCAAAGCAGGAAATTGATTTGACCTTGCCCGGTGATGCAATTGGAATTGGCGCAAGGCACCCGATAACGCTCATGCGCAACCGTATTGTTTCCATCTTTCAACGGCTTGGTTTTTCCGTGGCCGACGGACCCGAGATTGAAGACGACTGGCACAATTTCACCGCGCTCAATCTCCCTGAAAACCATCCTGCCCGCGACATGCAGGACACGTTTTACATTCATCAAAATCCCGACTGGCTGCTGCGCACGCATACAAGCAACATTCAGATTCGCGAAATGAAAAAGGGCAAGCTGCCCATTCGCATTATTTGTCCCGGCCGCGTGTACCGCAACGAAACCATCAGTGCCCGTTCGCATTGTTTCTTTCACCAGGTGGAAGGCTTGTACATTGATGAAAACGTTTCCTTTGCCGACCTGAAACAGACGCTTTATTTTTTTGTGAAGGAGATGTTTGGCAAAGACGTGATGGTGCGTTTTCGTCCCTCCTATTTTCCGTTTACCGAACCAAGCGCGGAGATGGACGTAACCTGTTTTATTTGCGGTGGCAAAGGTTGCCGCATTTGCAAGCACACGGGTTGGGTGGAAATTTTAGGTTGCGGCATGGTGCATCCGAATGTGTTGGAGAACTGCGGCATTGACGCAAATAAATACACCGGCTTTGCCTTTGGAATGGGCATTGAGCGGCCTGCAATGTTGATGTATGATGTGAATGATATCCGGTTGTTTAGTGAGAATGATGCGAGGTTTTTAAGGCAGTTTAAGGGAGCTTAAGGCAGAAGTGCGCAACTACTTACAGCAATTACTGGTAAACAAAAGTATTGCTTGTCGTAACAGAGTTTTACATCTTACGGTCAATTCTATGGCGCAATCATTACAACCATACAATCTTGAAAAGGCCGTTTGGACAGACGCAGATTTTGGTGTGATGGGTTGGCACGATGCTTCGATTCACGCATTCTCATTTCAATGGGACACTGATGAATGGACAGGTGATTTTCTTTTTGGATATCGCCATGTACGTTGGTCTTCAATAAAGCATTTAACCTGCATATAGATATTAAGACTGAACTTTTTGGAATCGATGCACAACAAATAAGCGAATTAAATCTCTTGGATAAAAGTCAAAATAAAGAAGGTATAACCACGTATAAATGGCAGTTGGAGTTATTGACCGGACGCATTGAGCTAAGTTCTGAAGGCTACACACAAATTGTTAGGCAGCAACCTATGTTTACCAACTTCCAACAACTATCACAAAAACAGCGAGGAGGCACATCGTTCTCAAAACAACCTGTTGAATAATTTAAAGTACCTGTCTTTACTCTTGTTAGCCTCTACCAATAAGAGCAAAAGCTAACTCACTCATACTTCTCCTGACACACCTCGCACCAAAACGTTCTCCTATCCGTCTTTCCCAAATGCGCTTTGCAAATTTTAGCGCCGTCCCTTGGACAAGTTTTCTTTGTGTGTACTTGCCAGTTTTTCTTCAACACGTATTCACGTTTCCAGGCTAAAAATTCATAGCTGTATTTTGATGCCTCTTTCACCATCTCCGTCAGTTTTCGCGGCGGCAAAGCACCTACCAATGTTTCGGGATGAACCTTAATGCGAAAGAGAATTTCGTTCTTGATGATGTTGCCAACGCCGGAGAAAATTTCCTGGTTCAGCAAAACATCGGTCACCATTGCATCAGGAATTGCTTTAAGCTTTTTTCGTGCGGCTTTTGCATCCCATAAAAGGCTTAACACATCTGCGGTCCAATCGTAAATTTCATCCAGCGGCTCTTCAAGAATTTTAATCGCCGTTGAATACAAATTCAGTTCATCATTTTCAAAACGCAGGTACAAACGCGGCTTCGCATCCTTGCTCGAATTAATGTAATACGTACCGAACATGAGAAAATGAATCTTGATCGTAAAGTCATCAAAGCACCAGAGCATGTGTTTGCCCCAGGTTTTTATTTCGGTTATCTTCTTTCCCACCAGCCGCTGCTGGTCTATTTTGGAATTGCCGCTCACTTCCAAAATCTTTTGCCCTACAAAGCGCTGCAAATCTTCCGTAAACAAAATAAGCGAAGGGCCTTCGGGCATACGATTGTTTAGTGCAAGCCTTACAAAATTGAAGCCACGCGAAGAGCAATGAGCTATCGGCTTTCGGATAAAACAAATTTTGCTGTGCTAAATATTTTAGTATTTTGCGGCGTAGAATAACCACGAAACCTTCAGTAAGTTTTTCCGTTGTTCGTTGTTGACAAGAGCCAACCCCGCAGATCTTGCGGACGTTGGCTTCTTTGTTTTACCAATAGCTGAAAACTAATTGCTAACAGCCGATCGCTATCTCTCTTGCTGTGTAAACTGTCCCGTGGTAGCGTGTTGCCCCTCGCTCAATTCTTCAATCATTTTTTTGTTGAAGGCGTCCAGGTCATCGGGCTTGCGCGACGTGACCAAACCGTTGTCAACGATTACTTCCTTGTCTTCCCAAATGGCGCCGGCATTTTTCAAATCGGTTTGCAACGATGGATAGGAAGTCATGTTGCGTTCGTTCAACATGCCGGTTTCAATCAGCAGTTGCGGACCGTGACAAATGGCTGCTAAAGGCTTGCCTTGCTCTAAAAAATGTTGTGCAAAAGCAACAGCTTCTTTGTTCTGCCGCAGCGTATCGGGATTCATAACACCACCGGGCAAAACCAGCATGTCGTAATCTTCCGGCGAAGCCTCACTCAATACTTTATCAACGGGAATTTCGATGCTCCAATGATCATGGTTCCAAGCTTTCACTTTGTCCTTCTGCGGAGAGATGACGTGCACTTCGGCACCGGCCTGTTCCAATGCATTCATCGGGCTGGTTAACTCCACTTCTTCGAAGCCGTTCTCGGTAAGAATGGCTACTTTTTTTCCTTTAATGTCTCTTGCCATAAAATTGTTTTTGGTGAAAGAATCTATTCATGCGTACGGCACAAAAACCAAACCGTTGTACAAGATTCAACGTGCGATACACCGATCTTAATCTTATAACCATTTCTTGTTTACAAAAAGAAAACTTCGCTACTTTGGCGCTTCAACAAAAACCGCGATGAAATCCCTTCGGAATACGCTTTTACTTTCTTTCCTGACCGTCCTCCTCTACAACTGCAACAAAAATCCCTATGCCGCTACCAACAAAGACTACAAGCGACAGGCAAAGGGCTACGCAAATCTGCTGAAGCAGTCGCCGCCGAAAGATTCGCTGCCGCAAATCGTTAGCAAGTGGGTGGGCACCACCAATTTCAACATGCGCAAGCCAAACTTTGTCGTTATTCATCACACCGCGCAAAACAGTTGCGACCAAACGTTGAAAACCTTCACCATGCCTAAAACACAGGTGAGTGCGCATTATGTGATTTGCAAAGACGGCAGCGTTCACCACATGCTGAACGACCTCTTGCGGGCCTGGCACGGCGGCGTTGCAAAATGGGGCAACAATACGGACATCAATTCTTCTTCCATCGGCATTGAGATTGACAACAACGGCGTGGATACTTTTGCCACGGCGCAAATCAACACACTCTTACAACTGCTGGCGAATTTGAAAAAAGCGTATGCCATTCCCGTCGCAAACTTTATCGGTCACGAAGACATTGCACCCACGCGCAAGAACGATCCGAACGTAACCTTTCCGTGGAAGAAACTGGCCGACGCGGGTTTTGGCCTTTGGTGGAGTGACACAACCGGCGTAACGGTTCCGCAAACCTTTGATCACCTGCAAGCCTTGCGCATCATTGGTTATAACATTAAAGACACAACATCGGTGATTCAAACCTTTAACCGCAAGTTTTTGCAACAGGAAGGCCAAAGTAATTTATCAGAAGCCGGACGAAAAATACTGTACACGCTTTACCGCAAATACGAGTGAGCTGTCCGTTGTTTTAAACTGCTGTCACTGCTGTCCGCAATTTGAAACGACGGACAACGCTTTGCACCGGCCGGAAATTTATTTTACCTTAACCGCACCGTATCCAAAAACAATCGCTATGAAGCACACAACCCTGCTTTTTCTTTTTTCCATTGCCGCGTTTTTTACAAGGGCTCAAAACGTAACCACACTACCGCCGGGTAAATACGAAACAAGGCTCAAGGCCGCACAAAACAAATGGGAAAAAGGCGACATTATTCTGCTCGACGACAGCCGTTACAAACTCAGTTCCGGCGGCGAAACCGGCGAATACAAATTCAGCGTGGCCGCACAGCGCCTCTTCTTTATATCAGGTCCGTTGAAAAGTGCTTTCACAAAATTGTCCCTCGTCAACAACAAGCCGGTTATCGTTCTTCCGCTGGAAGAAAACCGCAGCCTCGGACTGAAGGCCGAAGTATGGGCGAGCAAGGAATGACGAACGTAAGACGTGAGACGATAAACATGAAACCGTGAAGTCTTAGCAATTGCCGTTCACGCCTATCTGATGTCTCACTTTTCACGTCCCGCCTGCCCTATCTTCGCCATCACGCTATGCCCAAGCAATTGCCCCAAATAACTTTTGATTTTTCCGGCGACGAAGAGCCGAAAGAATTTCTTTCGGGCCAGCCCGTGCAGCCGCTGCAAAAACAAAAATCAAAACGCGGGCGCAAAAGCCTGAAAGAAATTGAGCCTTTAGACGACGCGATTGAGATTCCCGAAGACGAGGTATTGTTTCAAAAAGCCTACTACGGCATTGGTGAAGTAGCACAAATGTTCAAAGTAAACATCTCGCAGTTGCGTTATTGGGAAAACGAGTTTGACGCATTGGAGCCGCGAAAGAATCGCAAAGGCGACCGGCTCTTTCGTCCGCAGGACATTAAAACCCTTCAGCTCATTCACGACCTCATTCGGCGCCGCAAGTTTACTATGGAAGGCGCCAAGGAATTTTTGAAGAAGAACGCAAAGGCAAAAGAAACACATGAGTTGATTGCCTCGCTGCAAAAAATAAAAACCTTTTTGCTTGAGTTGAAAGCAAGCATGTAGGGTTCAGATCATCTTTACAAAAGGATTGCCTTTTATTTCATCGCCAATGGTGGTGCTGTTGCCGTGGCCCGGATAAACAACCGTATCGGGCGGCAACGTGTAAAGTTTTGTCTTGATGCTTTCTTCCAGAATTTTAAAATCGCCGCCCGGCAAATCGGTTCGTCCCACGCTTTTTTCAAACAGCACGTCGCCGCTGATGACGAATTTATTGGCCGCGCTGTAAAACGACAGGCTGCCCGGCGAATGGCCCGGCGTGAAAAGTATTTGCAACTCATCGTCGCCGATGCGCAGCGTTTGGCCTTCATCAATGAAAACCATTTCGCCGTCGTAATTCACAAAGGACAAGCCCCACAACTGCGCCGATGCCGGGCCATGTTCCAGCACCGCTTTTTCCAGTGAATGCAGATGCAGCGTTAAGCCATAGGTTTGATGCACGAAGCGGTTGCCGAAGATGTGGTCGAGATGGCAGTGCGTATTTATGAGCAACGCAGGTTTAAGTTTGTTTTGCGAGAGAAAGTCTTTCAAGGCCGTTTCTTCCGAAGCAAAATAGCAGCCGGGGTCTATAATACCGCAGTCTCCTTTTTCGTTATACAACACGTAGGTATTTTCCTGAACAGGATTGAAGGTGAAGGGTTGAACCGTTAACATGCCGCTTTTTTGTACTTTTAACCCGCAAGTTACGATTGGAAATCAGCACCTGCCCAACACAAAAATGACAAACGACTTTATGACGAAAGTGAGCCGCCTCGTAGCAGCCGTTGTTTTGCTAACAATCACCTTAATCACCAAGGCACAAGTGAACGCAGTGGAGTTTGGAAAGAACCGCGTTCAGTACCAAAAATTTCACTGGCGATATTATCAATCCGAAAACTTTAATTCTTACTTCAGTCAGGACGGCCTTGAACTGGGCAAATACGTGGCCCAGATAGCCGAAAAAGAATTGCCGCAGCTGGAAGAATTTGTGGAGTACGGCCTGCAGCGCCGCGCCAACATTGCCGTGTACAACAATTTTGACGAGATGTATCAAAGCAACATTGGACTGGGCATTGACTGGCAGCAAACCGGCGGCGTTACAAAATTGGTGAACAACAAAATGCTGGTTTACTTCGACGGCAACCACGAAAACCTTCGCCGCCAGATTCGCCAGGGCATTGCCGGCATTTTGGTGCAGAACATTTTGTTTGGCGATGATTTGGGCGAGTTTGCGGCCAATCAAACGCTGTTGGATTTACCCAAATGGCTTACCGATGGTTATATTGAATACGCCGCCGAAGAGTGGAGCCCAAAGCTTGACAACGATTTGAAAAACGCCATGCTCAGCGGCGACTACAACAACTTCTATCATTTTGCTTTTAAGCAGCCCATGCTGGCCGGGCATGCCTTCTGGTATTACATCGGCAACAAATACGGCCGGCAAAAAACAACCTATCTTCTTTACTTGGCCCGCATTTACCGTAACCTGAACAGCGCCACGCAAAAAATTGCGAAGAAGAAATTCAAAGACGTGTTGAAGGACTTCATGCAGGAAATGCCCGACATGTACATGAAGGATTTGCGCGGGAGAAAAGTAGCGCCCAAAGGTCAGGTAACGGTTTCGGAAGAAATAGGGAAAAAGGATTTCATTCGCTTTAATGCCAACCCGCAACCCAAAAGTTTTACGTATGCGGTGGTAGAATTTAAGCAAGGAATTTACAGCGTGGTGCTGCACGAAAACTTCATTGACCGCAAAGTGCTGGTACGCTTTGGTACTCGTTCAAGAGAAGATGAGATCAACCCCAATTATCCCATTTTGGCCTGGGACGGCAAAGGCACAAGGCTGGCAGTTTTATACAGCGAGAAAGGCAAGCTCCAGTTTTTTGTGTACGACCTTATAAACCGCATCAAACGCGACAAGATGGAAATGTCGCAGTTTGATCAGGTGCAGGACATGAAGTACATGCTGGATGCCAACACGCTAATCTTTAGCGCGGTAAAAGGCGGGCAAAGCGACTTGTTTACCTTCAAGATTGACAAGCTGAAAACGGAGCAAGTCACCAACGACGTTTATGACGATCTGGATCCGCAATTTGTAGCCTTTCCCGGCAAAACGGGCATCATCTTTTCGTCTAATCGTCCATCCGCGAATGCGGTTAGTGCAGACACGGCCATCACTGCACATCCCTACAACATCTTTTTAATTGACAACTGGAACAACTCTGATTACAAACAAATCACGCAGCTAACCAACTTAAGTTTTGGCAACGCACGGTACCCGTCGCAATACCAAAACACGCACTTCACTTTTGTAAGCGACGAGAACGGCATTGCCAACCGATATGCAGGTTTCTTCCGCAGCGAAAGAGCAGGACTGGATACGCTTGTTTTTATTGGCGACGAAGTGCTGCGCAATCCACCACTGAAAGAAGTGGACAGCGTACTGCACGACTGGAACAAAACCGATATTGACTCGGTGGGCTTCGTTTCGGTGACTAAAGATTCCGCTTACGTTTTTCCGCTTACGAACTACCAAGCCAGCCTTTTGGAAACCCGCACTGCCGGCGATCAAAACCAGGTGAGTGAAGTGATTCAGCAGGGCGACATGAAATTTTTGTATCGCTTAAAGGTTGATGAAAATGCACTGCGCCGCCGTAACGTAACGGCAAGGCCAACCGAATACCGCAAAAAGTTGGAAGAACAGCGACGCATGAACCTTGTGAGGCTGATGAAAGACGAACCAGTAGAGAACGACACAACGAAAAAACAGGATTTTTTCAACAGCGAGTTCGCCAACGAAAAACGCGACTCTGCAAGACTTGGACAGAACGTTGAAGGACAAGTAATCTCGGACAACAACGGCGTGTTGGCCAAGGCAAAATTGTTTGAGTATCGTCCGCGTAAATTCTTTAACGACTATGTGGTAGCGGGTGTAAACAATACCGTATTCGGTCCCGCACGTTACCAATTATACGCCGGCGGTACAGGTCCCGTTGACCCGGCCAACGGCAACGACATTAACGGCATGATCAGAATGGGAACCGTGGATTTGTTTGAAGACGTGAAGATCTCGGGCGGCATTCGCTTTGCGCCCAACCTGAAGGACAACGACATTTTGTTTGAATACACAAACCTGAAAAGCCGCATTGACTGGGGCGCCAGCTATTACCGCAGCACGATAGATGCAGGCGTGAGCATTCCAAACGTTGCCAATGCTTTGCCGGGCAAGCTGCATTCAAACTATTACCTCGCTCGTTTGCGTGTTCCGCTCGACCGCACACGCAGCCTACGCCTTACCGTTGGCCCTCGATTCGACCGCATTGTGCTGAGTAACTTTAGCACCTTGGCTTTAAAGATTCCGGATCAGAAACAAACGTTTGGACAGGTTACTGCGGAGTACGTGTACGATAACACGCTCAACCCGGCACAAAACATTTGGTACGGTCTGCGCTGGAAAGTTTACATGGATTGGTTTACCAAGCTCAGTCAATTACAAACCACCGAAGGCAAGTATTTGTTCAATGCAGGTTTCGACATTCGTCATTACCTGCCCATTTACCGCAACGTGATTTGGGCCGTTCGCGCAGCCGGCGATTTCTCCTGGGGCAGCCAGAAAGTTGTGTATTATCTCGGCGGTGTGGACGGCTGGTTGAAGTTTGGCGACAACGTGCGCAGCGACGGTACGTATCGCTACTTCAACGAAGTAAACAAACCCGATCCCGATGCCACTTACGCTTACCAGGCGCTGGCGGTAAACATGCGCGGCTTCATTCAAAACGTGGCCAACGGCAACAACAATCTTGTGATTAATTCAGAGGTGCGGTTCCCCGTGTTTACAACCTTGCTCGACAGGCCTATCAACAATGCCTTGTTGCGCAATTTCCAGTTGGTGCAGTTTGTTGATTTGGGCACGGCCTGGAACGGCGCTTACGACAAAATAGAAAGGCCCAGTATTTTATATTCCAATACGACCGCGTTACCGGGAGTGGCGGCCCGCATTAAAGCCGGTGGCATTGGGCCTTTTGCCGGTGGTTACGGCTTTGGCGCCCGCAGCACCTTGCTTGGCTACTTTGTAAAATTTGACGTGGCCTGGCAAATGAACGGCGTATTTAAAGGCAAGCCGGTTACTTACCTGGCGCTTGGATTAGACTTTTAGGCAAGAAAAGTTTTGATAAGGGAAGAGACGCTGCTGAGGCGTCTCTTTTTTTACACTAGATTATAAAGTGCGGCTACCACAACGCCTTGCTCATCCTTTTCACCGCCAAATAAATCAGCGTCATAAAAACAGAGTAACAAAGAATCATGCTCCAGTCTAAACGATGGCGAAGAGGATGAATGAGCAAGTAAATGATGTCTTCTGTTAACTGAAACGGATCGGCAATCACGTCCCAACTGTTGTAACGCAGGTAGCGGCCAATGTAAACACCGAAGGCGTTTAGCAACATCAGCGGGTAAACAAACTGCCATTCTTTTACCGAAGGGAAATTTAACTGCACCATCTTTTCCATCATTCGTATGGAAAGGACGCCCAACAGGATGCCGTTCCAGGCAAAGGAAAAGATAAGCACTAAATCAAACCAAAGGGGAACACGGTTTGCGATTTCCAAATGAAACAAATCGGTAATGATGTAAAAGGAATTGGGCAAGAATAACAGCCAAACTGCAAACAGCAAGGCGAACTTCCACCTCTTCTCGATCCACGAAATATTCTGCACTGCAAACCGTGTGATGAGATAAGGCACCAGCGCTAAAAACAAATTCCACGTGAGCCAAGCAAATTGCAAGTGATGTGTATAGACAATGCGAACGGCCGTAAGTCCCATGCTGAACAAACAGGAAAGAATCAACAGGCGTTCGAGTTCTGTTTTGCTCAAATAAAGTTTAAAAAGAAAACTTTGTTGAAGAAGTTTAAACATAGTGAAGGAGTTTGGGAAGAAAAATGATCAATCCAATCACAAAGGCAGCAACGGCTGAAACAAGAACTGCGGCGGCAGCGAGGTCTTTCACGAGGCCGATCTGCGGGTGTTTTTCGGTGGAAATAAAATCCATCGCTTTTTCAAGCGCCGTGTTAAAAATTTCGGCGGCCCACACAAAAGACATTGTCAAAACAAGAATGCAAACTTCGGTGCGGCTTACGTCGAGCAACAGCGAAAGAAAAATAACTATCACGGTTAATCCGCCGTGAATCCAGGCGTTGTGTTCGGTGCGAAACAAGGCTTTGATTCCTTGCCAGGCAAAGCCAAAACTGTTACCCCTCTCCCGCCACGAAAATTTTTTATTCGGCATTTGAACTTGTTTTATCGGCAATCCACTTCCACCAAAAAGCGGTGCACGTTGTGTACACAAACATTTTGTAAAGATCGTCGCTAACCGAGTGGCCGTTGCGTACAATGGTTGAATAAACCGGAATTAAAAACAAAACGGCCAGCAACGTCACAACAACACCGATTGGATGCACAGGCAAATATGCCCATCGCCATTTTCGAAACCAGATAATGTTCATTTGACCTTGTTTTAATTGATGCAGTTGTTTTATTCAACCGCTATTTGCCAAAGTTCCAACCGGCCCGCTTCTTACCATTGAATTTCTTCGAGAAATGCATGATCACGGCAAGCGTCAAAAAGAGGCCAAGGCTTCCGAGCAAAAGCGAGTAGTCCTGCAATTGCAAGATGGTGAAGACGTAGCCGTAAAGCAATAGAAGTATTGTTGAAACCAGTACCGCTAATTTGCCCGACACGAGAATGCTCCTGCTGAACCAACCAATCAATCCAACGGTAAATGCAGATGCAATAACATAAGCCGCATCAAAACCGGTGTATTCCGAAAACGAAAGAAGCAAGGTGTAAAATAAAATCAGCGCAAGCCCGATTAGACCGTAATGAAACGGGTGCGCTGATTTTTTTGCGGTGGTTTCAATTAAAAAGAACGCAGCAAAGGTTAGCAACAGGCACAGCAAAGAATATTTAATGGAACGCATTGTTTTTTGATAGCCGCTCACGGGAATAAACAAGTCCACGCCAAAAGCAGATGCGGCAACGCTGTTGGCAGAAAGGTTGTTGACGCTAAAGGCATCGTCCTTCCATTGTTGCGGAAAGTTTTGTTTATGGCCCATGCTTCGCCAAACCGCTGTAAAGCCGCTGTCTTTTATACTGGTTGTTTGCGGCAGGCTATTGCCGGTGAAACTGGGGTGCGGCCAGGCCGAGGAAAGACGAACTGTTGTGGACTTTCCAAGCGGTGTAAAAAGCAATTGCTCGGAACCGTTGATGACAATTTGCGAAGAGAACCGCAGATTAGCAACATCTTGTGCAGATGCTAACGGTAGCATTGCAGACAAGCCCTGATCTTTTGCGCCTTCTCTATCAAACGGCGAAACCGTTAGCGCCGTATCGTTCACATTTAATTTTACTTCATCGTTTAAACCTTTGTTGTCCGATGCACTCATGCGCATGTAGGCTTCGTTCCAAATCATGTCTTCGGGTGCAATACCCAGGCGTTGCGATCGCACCGAACGAAAGATGCCTGATAAATTAACCGCCGAAGAATAAAGCATCACTTTGTAAATGCCGCGATATTTTTCCTGGGGCGTTACCAATGCGTTCACGGTTAATTCATCGGGCAAGAAATAAGCAAGATGCTTTGTCTTGTTTTTGGTGGCCAGCGTATCGTTTGTCGTTTCCCAATAAGGCACCACAAGCACAGGCCCCATAATGTTTTGTCGCCCGGCCCATTTGCTGCTTACTTCCGCAATGGCTTCTTTTTGGCGGCTTTCTCTTTCTTCAATTAAATTTTGAACGTAGTAAGTTGGGATTTGCAGAAGCAAAATAATGGCCGCGATAATTCCCGCTTTAATGAGCAGTTTGCTTTTCGTCCAAACATTTTGTGCAAGCGTTGTTTCCATGTGATTTTAATTGTTGATGAGGGTTTTTATTCTTGTGTAGATAACGTACAGCAGCGCAAAGCCAAACACACCGAAAGAGCAATCAATCAAGCGCCAGCCAATGGGTATGCCGCGAAAATGTCCGGCAATGAAAGCAAAGGGAATCACTAGCACACAGGCAATTAATCCAAACTGAATGATCCAAATGTTTTTCACCGGATCTCTGTACGGGCCAATGAAAAGAATGGCGAGAACAAAGTGTGCAAAGGCCAGCCAATCGTGACCGTAGAAGAGAAAAGGATGTGCAAGGTTTACCTCGCGGTAAGCAAGCAGCACCTTTTCTATCCACGTGTAAAGAGCAGTTGGTTTAGCTATGTGATTGAGTAAAAAACTGAGTTGCGCATCAACGGGGATTGCCGTTAAACCGCTGATGAAAAGTGCAACGATGAAGAGGAGAAGAAGGCGTTTAATTGTTTTCATGGTGAAGGTTTTAAAGTATTTGTGCAGATAAAATGATTGCAACAGCAAAGCCCCGAAACCTGCACCAACACTCATCCATATAAAGCCGCTATCATTTGGCCAAGAAGCGTCTATATTTAAAATAAAAGAAGGGATACAGACACTGAATGCGACGGTTAATAGCAAGCAAATCCAACAAAGAATCAGTTTAGGACGATGTTTTTCTATCAATGAAAAACAGACAAGAAGAAGCAGAAAAGCAGGCAAACTGAAAACAGACGATACAGCCATCGCAACCATACCGAACAGTATTCCTTCGGGGAAAAGTGCAATGGTGAAAAGAACCCAAATAATCAAGTTAGCCGTGAGATAAATCCTAAACGAAGGGTTCAACATATTATGTTTTAAAAAGCACTTTGTATTACAAAGCATATGCGCAAAAAAATTATTTCATCCCCTTGATCATTTTTTCCAATCCGCCCAAATGGTCTTTGAATGCCTTCTCCCCTGCCTTGGTAATGGAATACGTCGTGTTGGTTTTTCTTCCGACAAAACCTTTGTGCACTTTCAAAAAACCGGCTTCTTCCAGCGTTTGCAAGTGCGTTGCCAAATTACCGTCGGTCACTTCCAGCAGTTGCTTCAAGTCGTTAAAACTCATTTCCTCGTTTACCACCACGGCACTCATTACACCCAGCCGAATGCGGTTGTCGAAGATTTTATTGAGGCCTGCTATGGGATTGTTTACCGGCATTGTTCTGCTTATCTCACCGAAGTTTTGCGTTCGTTCTTCCACCACATAATAAAGCCGTAAACGATGTGCAACACGCCAAAGCCGACGGCCCAAAAGTAAAGGCCACCGTTACCGTACTGTGTAGCAATCAAGCCCAAAATAATTTCCGAGATGCCCAGATAACGAACATCGCTTACAGTGTATTTACTTGCGTTCACCAAAGCCAATCCATAAAAAACCAAACAGGCCGGTGCAATAAAGCGCCAGTCGCTGTGTTGCAGCAAAGCCAGTACAAACACACCGCCCGCAACCAAAGGAATGATCATGTTGATGGTTAGCAACCGCGAGGTATGATTCCACAAAGACACCTTGTCCTCTTTGGTTTTTCGCCAGGTGAAATAAAAAGCGGAAAGAAGCGCAAGAGCCAAAACACCACCGGCTAATAAAAAAAGATGAAGTTTTAATTGCTGAAAGGCAAAGCCCGAGAAATTGCCGGCTTCGTTGTAGTCGCCATAATATCCGGCAATCAAATGGTGAGCGGCGAAAGCACCAGCCAAGGCCCACAAGCCTGCGGCAATGCCGCTTAAACCGCTGAGGGAAAGAAAACGGCTCGACCGCTGCATCATCTGCCGGATGTCTTGTAACGCTTCGAGGTGCTGGTTTTGTTCCGCCATAAAAAGCACTTTGTATTACAAAGTAATAACGGTGTCGTTGATTTTGCAAATAAATTATGGCAACGCTGCCAAAATAATTTTGCAGGCTTGTTTTATCTGCTGGTGCGCGAGGGTGAGCGGCGGCGAAATGCGCAAACAATTTGGTGCAAACAAAAACCAATCTGTTAATACGCCGTTTTGAATGCAGTTGTCAATAACGTGTTTGCATTCGTCAAAGCTTTCAAATTCAACCGCCATCCACAACCCAAACGACGAAACGGACTTGATTTTCGGATGAACGAGCAACGATCGAAACAAGGCTTCTTTTTCTTTCACCGACGCAATCATGCTTTCATCCAACAAGGCTTCAAATGCAGCCTTGCCCGCGGCACAGCACAGCGGGTGGCCGCCAAAGGTGGTGATGTGTCCAAGCACGGGATTATCAGTTAAACAATCCATCAAATTCTTACCGGCAATAAAAGCACCCAATGGCAAACCACCACCAAGTGCTTTGCCCAAGAGCAAAACATCTGGAACAACGCCGAAACTTTCAAAACCCCACAACTTTCCCGTGCGGCCAAAGCCGGTTTGTATTTCGTCGAGAACAAACAAAGCACCGACTTCTTTGCAACGATCCTGCAAGGCCTGCAACCATTCCTTTTGCGGCGGCTTTACACCGGCTTCGGCTTGAACCGTTTCGGTAATCACGCAAGCAGTTTGTTGCGTGATCAATTTTAAATCATCAAATGAATTGTAGCGCAGGTGTTGAACGTCCGGCAACAAAGGCCGAAAAGCATTGCGCCAGTATTCGTCACCAATAATGCTTAACGCACCCTGAGTGGAACCGTGATAGGAAGATTGAAAAGCAATAATTTCTGTTCTTCCTGTAGCCCGCTTGGTAAGTTTCATTGCGCCTTCCACGGCCTCGGCGCCGGAGTTGGTGAAGTAAACGCTGTTGAGCGATGAGGGAAGGTGTTGCGTCAGCAATTTTGCGTATTGTACTTGCGGGCTTTGCACAAACTCGCCGTAAACCATCACATGCAGGTAATCGTCTGTTTGCTTTTTTATAGCCTCAACAACCTTCGGATGGCGATGACCCACGTTGGCAACGCTAATGCCGCCAATCAAATCCAAATATTCTTTTCCCGATGCGTCAATCAACACACAGCCTTCGGCCTTGATAATTTCCAGGGCTAACGGTGCGTTTGACGTTTGGGCTACATGGCTTAGGAAAAGCTGCCGTAAATTCATGACCGCAGATTGTCGGGATTTTGAAAGGGTTGCCGGGATGATTTCCTCATGGTTATTGATTGTAAAATTTAGTGAAGCGCAAAGATAAATCCCCGCTTCAATCCTCCTTGCAACGAACATCTACCTTTGCAGCGCAATTTGAAATCTGCAATCGCAAATCTGAAATCGTTATGGCATTGATCTTACCGGTAGAAGGCAGCTATCCAAAATGGGGCGAAGACTGTTTTATTGCGCCTAACTGCACCATCGTAGGCGACGTGGAAATGGGCAACCAATGCAGCGTGTGGTTTAACGCCGTAGTGCGCGGCGACGTAAACAGCATTCGCCTTGGCAACAAAGTAAACGTGCAAGATGGCGCGGTAATCCATTGCACGTACAAACGCTCCAAAACAATCATTGGCGATAACGTATCCATTGGGCACAACGCCATTGTACACGGCTGCACCGTTCACGACAACGTTTTAATCGGCATGGGCTCCATTGTCATGGACAACACCGTGGTGCACAGCAATACCATCATTGCCGCCGGAGCAGTGGTATTGGAAGGAACCATCTGCGAAGGCGGGTCCATTTATGCCGGTGTGCCGGCTAAAAAAATAAAGGACATTTCACCGGAGAAAGTGGAGGGAGAAATAGCCCGCATTGCGAACAATTACATTGGTTACGCATCGTGGTTTTCTGAGGCCAATGTTGCAAACGACAAAATTTAAAATTATGTTTATCGTTTGGAGAGAAAGCAATACCATGAAACATTTCCGTAACCTTTTTATTCTTTTCTTCAGCATCACGCTGCTTTCGTCTTGCAGTTTATGGAACAAGGTGTTCCCGCCTAAATACGGCTGCGGCACTGATGGACGCAACGTGGGCGCAGAAAAGCTCCTCGACGATACGGGCAAGAAAAAGAAAGAACCCAAATGGCGGGGCGGATAAGGGGAATCGGGTATTGGGATAATCGCCGTTGAGCGAAATCTCTTTCAGACGCCGTGCAGCAAACAGACTTTGCAAAGCGTCTTACCAAAACAAACGCTAAACCAAGTTATATGAGCCTAACCCTTCGAACGACACTCGGTTGTACCGAAGCCGTTATAGACGGCGATGGCAGCTTGAAACGCTTCTATCAGATTGCTTCAATTTTGGCCGATGAACTGAAGGCCGCTTTCGTGAACAAGGAAGATGATTTTGATGCCATCAGTTGGGATTTTCAATTGCAGAAATATTTGCTGACGCTGCAATACAGCATTTACAGTGGCATCACGCTTTTTCCCACCAAAACAAAAGACGCCCGCAAGCGGGATAACGAAGCTGTGGTGCAGGTAGCGAATTTGCTGGAAGGAAAATTGGTGTCGGCAGATATGCAGGGACGGGGACTTTAAAACTTTCGTCGTTTTAGAATATCAGCCAAACAAAAAGCCGCATTGTTGCGGCTTTAAAAAATTTTATAGCTCCATTGGTTACACAATATCCCAAACTTCGTTTCCTCTTAAAAGCTTGTCCAGATCGGCAGGCTTTTTTTCTTTGGCCCAATCAATTTGCTTTGTCAATACCTCTTCATACGCAGGACGCGAAACCTGGTAGAACACACCAAAGGGCCGCGGCAAATGGCCTTCGATTTTGGGGTCATCGAACATGCGGGTGAGGATTTGCGCTTTGTACAAATCCGTTTCATCGTGTACCCACAAACCATCCACCGAAGCGCCGTTATTGAGGTCAACAACTACGGGTTTGAAGCCATCGAGTTTGATGCCTTTGTCGCTGGCAGCACCGAAGATCAATGGCTTGCCGTTTTCAAGGAATATAGCATTGTCGGCCTTCGTTGTTTTCTCTGTGAAGGTTTCAAAAGCGCCGTCGTTAAAGATGTTGCAGTTCTGGTAGATTTCAAGAAACGATGCACCTTTGTGTTCGTAAGATCTTGTCAGCATGGCCTGCAAATGTTTCGGGTCGCGATCCATGCTTCGTGCAACGAACGTAGCATCAGCGCCAAGCGCCAACGCCATCGGGTTAAACGGATGGTCAATCGAGCCGAAAGGCGTTGATTTCGTTACCTTGTTTTCTTCCGATGTGGGCGAGTATTGTCCTTTGGTTAAACCGTAAATCTGGTTGTTGAAAAGAAGAACGTTTACATCAAAATTGCGGCGCAACAAATGAATGGTGTGATTGCCGCCGATGCTCAAACTGTCGCCATCGCCGGTTACAATCCACACGCTTAAATCAGGACGGGCTGCCTTCAATCCGCTGGCGATAGCCGTTGCGCGGCCGTGAATGGAATGCATGCCGTACACGTTCATGTAATACGGAAAACGAGAGGAACAACCGATACCCGAAATGATGGCGATGTTTTCTTTGGGAATGCCCAGCGTAGGCATTACTTTTTGCACCTGGGCAAGAATAGAATAATCGCCGCAGCCGGGGCACCAGCGCACTTCCTGGTCGGTTGCAAAATCTTTGGCGGTCAGTGGAGCCTTATTGAGTGTTGCAGTTTCCATTGTAAAAAAGATGGCTTCAAATATAGCACAGGAGGACGGAAAGAAAGGTGAAGAAACGAGATTTAGCGCGGCTGCCGGCCGTTTTATGGCAAGAATATGACTTGCGTTAAAGCCGGGACAATAAAGCCTGCAAAACAGAGCCCGCTGTAAAGTACCCGGCAACAATTTCCTTCGCAGCCTTTGCGTGTTTTTTGTAATCAGCATTTGCGTTTTCCATTCCGTTAACGGCTTCCTCAAGATTGGCAAACGGCAACAATCCCTCACCCGTGGGCAGAAAGGACGAAAACCCCGTATCCTGCACCACAACCGGCTTTCCCGAAGCCATGTAGTTCAACGTGCGTTCGCTGAACCAGCCGCAATTACTGCTTACGTATCCTTCTTTGGCTACGCTCCACTCTCCTTTCGAACCCGCAATATAGTTTTGATACGCTTGCGGCGTCAGTGACAAGGACAACGGATCGGTAACGTGCCAGCCTTCGGCTGCAAGCTTTTTCCTGGGTGCTGCGTTGCTACCCAATGCCAATTCGATTTTATCGGCAATGCACTTTGGCAGTTGCCAATAAGCCTCAAAGGAAGACGACTTCATGCCAAATCTTTTTCCCTCAAATTCCCGCACGTTGTAGCTGTCCCATTGCATGACGGTTGTCCATTTGGCGTTGGAGGTTGCTGGGCTTGCAGGCCATGCGTTCATTACCACCGGCTGTCTTGTAGGCAGCCAATTAAAACCATCGGCCGGAACGGTGCAATTCTCTTTTCCGATGTTCTCGCCAAAAGAAAAAAAATGCGTGTGTGCTTTGGCAAGACTCATCTGTATTTCGCTAGTCAAATGTTTTATCTGGGTGAAGGCAGGATCGGTGTCAATCAGCACCCGGCACGGGATATTTTGGTGCCAATCACGTAAAGGATTCATACCCGAAAGGTTCAGCAAGACATCGGTCTTTTGACAGAAGGAAAAAACCCGTTCGCGGTTCTGGCCAAACCACCTGTTGCTGTGCGCATCAAAATAGGCCCAGTTGTGCTGCAGGTCAAATTTTGCAAAGAAGGCTTCAATAAAACGCAAACCGTAAGCCGGGTCAGTTGTCGTTTCAAAACGTTCGGGGTTGTAGCACGAAGGATAGTCGTCGCTGTCTTCCAAAAACAAAACCTGGTGCCCGGCCTGTTTTAAACCAAGCACATATTGCAAGTGATGCCAGGCCAGGCCGCCCAACGGCCCGCGAACAATGTATCCCAAAACCAAAATGTGCATGACCTTTCTAAAAATTGCCGTGAAGATTTACGCGGAGAAGGCGAACTCTTTTTTCTTTTCTTCTACAAAATCGCTTCCGCCGTCACGCTTCGCTTCTATCAATTGCCCCTTTTCCAAATGCAAAACAACGTTGCAGGACTTAAGCGTATCAAGACGATGCGTGATCATAAAAGTTGTGCGGCCCTTCATTAGCCTTTCCATTGCTTCCATAATCTGCGCTTCTGTTTTTACATCAAGAGAACTCGTTGGTTCATCCAAGACAAGAACCGGTGCATTTTTTACAAACGCACGGGCAATGGAAATGCGCTGGCGTTCGCCGCCTGACAACTGCATTCCTCTTTCGCCGACAAGCGTGTGGTAGCCGTCTTTGCAACGAAGAATAAATTCGTGGGCGTTGGCGGCTTTGGCGGCTTCCACAATTTCGGTTTCAGTGGCCTCCGGCTTGCCGTATTTGATGTTTTCGTAAACAGAAGTCGAAAACAAAACCGGCTCCTGCAACACAAGACTGAACTGCTTGCGGTAATCAACCAGTTTGTAATCCCTGATGTCTTTTCCGTCCAAAACAATTTGCCCCGAAGCCGGGTCGTAAAAACGCATGAGCAAACCAATGAGCGTGGACTTGCCCGAACCCGTAGAACCCATGATGCCAACGCGGTCGCCGGGCCTGATTTCGAAGGACAGCCCGCTAAGCGTTTGCTTTTGCGGTGTATAGCCAAAGCTCACCCGCTGAAACCAGAAGCTGCCTTTCGCCGTTGACAGGTTTGCAGCGTGAGATGTTTCTTTCACTTCCTTCTCTTTGTCAAGCAGCGTATAGACACGTTCGATGCTGGCCATGGAGGCCTGTATATCGGTAATGATTTTACTGATGTTTTGCAGCGGCGCAAAGAATTGCGTGAGGTAGGCCAGCATGAGTGTAAGCTCACCCAGGGTCATTCTTCCTTGCTGCACGTACCGGGCGCCTAAGTAAATAAACAAAGCCGTGGCTATTGCAAACACCAGTCCTACCACGAGATAAAACGAAGCCGCCATCCAAGCCACTTTAATTTGCTCTTTCACCGCCGTGTCGGACTGACGAACAAAGCGTTCTTCTTCCCCGTCTTCCTGCCCAAAGGCTTTCACCACACGCAGCGATGTGAGTACTTCCTGCAATACCGACAAAGCCCGGCTTTCCTTGTCCTTTACCTTCTCCCAATTTTTTTTGAGCTTAGAAGACGAATAGCGAATTAAAAGAAAGAGCGGAGGAATGACAGAAACCGCAATAATCGCCAGGGGAACGTTGATGAAAAAGATAACGCCAACCATGGCAAACAAGGTTAAGAAAGACGAGAACAGGGGCGCAACATTGCCCAAGAGAAGCGTTCTGATTCCCGTCGTATCCCATTGAAGGCGGTACAACGAATCAGACGTTCCGGCCGTATCATGATAGGCAAGCGAAAGCCGCTGAAGGTGGTTGAAAAGCTGGGTGCGAAAATGAAGCACCAGCTTTTCGCCGGTGTACGTGGTGAGCACCCAGTTTACCAGCATGAGCAGATTTTCAACAAGGGCGGTAACGATTACAAGGGCGGCAGCGGTGAAGATGATTGCCGTAAAAGAAAACTTATACCCTTCGGCAAAAAAGAAGCGGATAAAAGACGGAAGCGGCTCGTGCCCGAAAGCACTGTCAATGATCAGTTTTACAGCGTATGGCTTTAGCAAGGCGATGGGCGTAGCCAAAAGGCTAAGAAAGAAAAGCAAGATAATTTGTCCCCAAAAAGGACGGGCTTGCAACCAGGTGCGCCTGAAGGTGAAAAACGTTGAGCGGTTCATTTGTATTGCGGATCGAATGCCTTGAGATCAAGAGCATCGCCGTTTGTTTTTTGTGTTTGCGAACGGTGGTTGATTTCTTCGAGCAGCTTGCTCAAAACCTTGTCGCTGTTAAAAAATTCTTCGGCCAGCGTTCTTGCTTTTTTTGCATGAAACGCCGGTCTTTCTTTTATCCGCGCAACGGCTTCCGCTGCCGAATCAAAGGTAGAAAATGCGAAAAGACCTTCGCCTGCCGGAATGTATTTTGACCAGCCGGTTTCTTGCGTAACTACGGGTTTTCCCAGCGCCAGATAACAGGCGGAACGACAACTAAACCAACCGGTATTTGCTTTTACATAGGTTTGCTTGGCAACGGAAAACTCGGCCGCCGACGAAACAAGAAAGGCCTTGTAGTCTTCACTTGTAGTGATGGCGGAAAGCGGATCAAGCACACGCCATCCGGCATTTCTCACTTCTTCTTTTTTTTCCGGCAGCATGTTTGAAACCATGAGCGCAAAAGAAAGCCCGGGAAAGCGGGACGGTATTCCCAGGATCTTTTCAAATTCCGAATTTTTTTGCCCCCAGGTTGTACCGCCAAAAACCAAGTCGGGACTTACCGACCAATTCATCACCGTTGTAAAAGACTTGCTTTCGGTTAGCGGTGCAGGTTGCCAATGATTAAGGCACACAGGTTGTCTTGTCATGTGCCAATGAAAACCACAGGAAGGAATGAGGCAATCAGTTTGCCCAAAATTTTCGCCGAAGCTGAAAAGATAATTGTGGTTCTCTACCAAAAAATCCATTTTGTACGGACTCTTTCCGGCGTTCAGTTCTTTCTGCCGCAGGTATTCGATCTGCGTAAACATGGGATCGGAATCAATGAGAACTCTTTTGGGAATTGACAAATATTCCTCTCTTAAAAAAGCGGACGCAGAAACGTTTATAAAGACATCGGCCGTGCGGCAAATTTCCAATACTTTGTTGATGGATAATCCGTAACAGTTTCCCGTAGCCACATCGCGGTAGGCCCAGCGGTCATTAAGGCCAAATTCGTTCATGACCGTGGCTAAATACTCAATGCTGTCGGTTGCATCGTTCCAGGGCCGGCCTTCTTTTTGGTATTTGGGAAACTGCAGCGTGTCCTCAATGTAGTAAACATCGTGTCCCAACAGTTTTAAGCCAAGCGGGTATTGAATGTAATCCCAAGTTACGCCACCGGTGGGATACAAGCCGATAAATCCGGTTACAACAATTCGAAGTTTGTTCATGTGCTGGTTAAACAGTGCCGCAGCGATTGAGACAATTAAACACCGTGAACGGAACCCAAGCCTTTAGGTCCGTTTGCTTCAAAAGCGGTTTCTTCGTTCTGTTCCAATTGAATCAGCTTTGCTTCTCTGGCCTGGGTTAAGACAACACTGCCTGCTTTGTCTTTGTGTACCACTTTCATCGGCACAACTTCTTGCCGGGGCAAGCCTGCTACCGCCAGTTGAAGCGTGTGCAAAACATTCGATTTCTCAAAGGTGCATTTTAGCAGAATTACTGTCGCAAAAAAAGCAAAGACGGCGCCTACCACCCATTGCTGATGCAAAAAAGAAAGCGAGGAGAGGGCCGCCATCGTTAACAAGGCCGCCAGACTAAAGACGGTGAACGAAACCGTGCTTTTGATTTTTACGTACTGCTTGCCAGCCCCGTGTTCTTCTACGGTAAGCAGGCAGCGGACGTGGGTAAAAAGCTTGTTGCCCGCCTGAAGGTCCCATCGTTCAAAGTCTCCGCCACGCTGCGCAATTACTTGCTGGTCTATCAAACCTTGCTCAAGCGCCGTGAGGTAGTCTTCGGCCGAATACCATTTCTCCGACCAGTGAAGAAAGGTTTTGTTGCGAAGCACAAACAAATATTTCCAGTTCCAGCCCGCACCTCTTCTGCGCCAGGGCGTTAAGCCGAATTTGATTCGTCCGTAAAGCCGCGCCACGGGTTGTACAATGTGCAACACAACGATCAGCAAATAATACGTTGACTTTCGGTACGTGCTTGGAAGCGCCGTGTTTTTGGCGGCACTGTAAATTGCCTGCGCCACAATAATCAAAATCGAAGCAGTAAAAGGAACAAGGGCCCAAAGCAAAGCAGACCATAAAATGCCCAGCAAACTAATGCCGCTCAAAAGTGCTGCCATCAAATACCATTCGGGCATCAGCGGCAAAGCATTCATTAAGCCATCGCCCGGCTGGTAAACCGATTGAAACAAAGCGCTTCCCCAGGTGCCGTGAAAGACCTTTGCCTTTTTTGTTTTCAGGGCCATTGTCCAGCCGTTGCCGTAAATGCGCCCCGCCCATGACAAGTGTCCGAAGCCGTTGTATTTTTGCGGCCATTTCCCTTCCAGTAAAGATTCGGCCTTGCCGTATCCTTTCTGCTGTTTCCAATACGCTTTTAATGAGTTTCTTCGGTGATGCCAGACGAGTGCCGAGGGATGATAGCCGATGGTGTAACCCGCTTCCTGTATGCGCCAGCAAAGGTCCACGTCATCGCCGGCTGCGCGGTATATATGATCGCAGCCACCAACCTTTAAATACACCTCGCGGCGGAACGACATGTTGCAGCCTGGAATGTGCTCGGCAATTTCATCGGTGCTTAAAACGTGTACGGGGCCACCGGGTGCGTTGGCTACGCAATGAGCTACGGGGCCGTCTTCTTCAGGGGCAATATTGGGTCCGCCAATGCCTGCATGGTTCGAGGTGGCGTAAGCATAAGCCAGGTAATGCGGCCAGTGTGGGTCGGGATAGGCATCGTCGTCAATGTAAGCGATGATCTCGCCTCTTGCGTGTTGCGCCGCGGTGTTGCGGGCATTGCTCAATCCCCGGTTAGCAGTGGAGATCAGGCGAACAGGGTATTCCTTTACGATGTCAGCAAGATTGTCCGTTGAACCGTCGTTCACCACTACCACTTCAAAAACCGGATAATCGAGTACTTTCAGTGCTTCCATCGTATCGCGGATGGTGGCGCTGCCGTTGTAGGAACAAACGGCCACAGAAATAAAGGGCCATTTCTCCAGGCGGCAGGGTAAATGGCTCATGGCCGCTTGCACGGCCTCAAGGGCAGGTTTACACTGTCGCTGTCGGTCAACCAAACCAAAGTCCCAGTCTTCAATTTCAAAGCCGCCGCGCCACCATTGGTCCGTCCATGCAAACACAAACATGCCGGCGCATCCTTTTCCAAAAATGGTTTCTATCTGCCAGGTTAAAACTTCGGCTTGCTTTTGCAAACCGTTGCGCATGCTGTCCAATCCAATTTCGGCTAGCACCAACGGACGGTCACCCGATAGATTGTGCAACCGCGCAATGTAGGCGCCTAATTTCCCGGGTGTCTCCAGGTAAACGTTGAAGCAGTCGAAATCGAGAAAGCGCAAATCAAGGTATTCGGTTGTGGGATAATTGACGTAAGTAACAAGGCTTCCGGGGTCGGCGGCTTTGACAGCCTTGTACAGTTTTTTGATCCATCCTTCCATCTTCTCTTTTCCGTACCAACGCACAATGGGTGCGGGTATCTCGTTGCCCACGGCAAAGCAAAGTATGGCCGGATGCTGCTGACAAGATTCAACGCCTTCCCGCACACGGCGCAAAATATCTTTCTGCTGTTTGGCAGAATCGAGAAAGGTAAGGTGCTGCTCCCAGGGCAAACCCACCATCACTTTCAAGTCGTAATCCAGCGCCAGGTCGAGTAAGTATTTAGGCGGCACCGTATAGGTACGCACCGAATTGAAGCCGTGTTTCGCCATGAGGGCGAAATCTTTTTCTACTGCTTCCTTTGATGGAAACTGAAGGCCTTTTTCATCGGGGGCAAAGGTGCCGTACGTAACGCCTTTTACATAAAATTTTTGGTCCGCTACGTACATAAATTTTCCCTTGACGAAGGGACGGCAGACCGCTGCAGACGGATCAGTTGTAAGCTTTGTTTTCATTTTACAAGATTTAACCAAGCATAGCAAGGGCAAATGCCTTCGGTAGATGTAGCCTTCAAAGGATTGGACAAGCCGATGGCTTAAGAAATCTTGTTACAAACAGTAAGGGTTATGTGACGCCTGGTTAAGAAGCGAAGCAAAAGTGAGGTTGTAGAAAGGATAGTGGAAAATCGTCCAACCGGACAAACAGGAGCAATAGTAGTAAATTATTAATGCAGAAGTAAATATAAAATAACCAAATGTGTTTGTGCCTGGTAGCTAGCAAGGCTGCCCGGAACTGCGGACCTTACTTCCTCTCATTGAGCAAGGCTTCCCAATACTCAGCAGCCCGGCGTGTGTGCGGAATAACGATGGTGCCGCCGACGATGTTGGCTACCGCGAAGATTTCATACATCTGCTCTGTGGTCACGTTTAGTTCATGGCATTTGCCGAGATGGTATTTGATGCAATCGTCGCAGCGAAGTACCATGCTTGCCACAAGGCCCAGCATTTCTTTTGTGCGTTTGTCTAAAGCGCCGTCTTCGTAGGTGTTGGTGTCAAGGTTCCAGAGGCGCTTCATCACAAGATTGTTCTTGCTTAAAATAACCTCGTTCATCTTCTCGCGGTAGTCGTTGAATTCGTTGATCAAGTCTGCCATGTTGATAATTGAAGGCATGAAGATAGAATGCCGTAAACTACAAAGGCTTTGAAACATCTTTAAAAAAATATTTGTTGTATTAAAAATATATTATCTTGTATATCCAATTACAGGCTGCCAATTTCCCTTGCTGAACCCCTCTCAATGTCTGTGTGAAGAAATCCTTTCGCTGAGTTCTGAAATCTATGTTTTAACACCGCTCTTCCGCTCTATGGACTTTTTCAAAATTTCCAATTCTTCCACTCATGGATATTCCTTTAATTTATAAAAGTCCTCCTCCGCTCTATATGTGTGGTTGACTCCTCAACCATACTTTTTTTCACTAACGATTCTTTCAAAAAACTAAAACTCAGATCATGAAAAAAGTACTCATCCCCTTCGTTGCTCTGTTCGCTTGTGCTATTGCTTTGATTAGCTGGAAAAATCACAATACTGCTAAAGACCCTGCCATTGTCATAAACGACTTTGGATGCGGATTAATGGATGGCGATGGCAACTTTGCTTTTGCTGATGCATCTCACGCGGTAGTTACTTCCTCTGGCAACAGCACATTAAAGTGCAGCGCCACCGTAGCTAATTCTCAAGGAAAGGCAGTCAATTATAATGACTTCCTGTGTGGAACGCCGTTAGGCCTTACTACTGATTCACACGAAACCGTCAGCGCAAGCGGTCAAGCTACATTGACTTGCAAAGTGCATTGAGAAACCGCATGGTTTACAGCAAACAACACGTAAGTTGTAAACCATGATTTGGAGGACTTTGACGACTGCGGAGCTGCCTGGCACTCCGCAGTCTGATTTAAATAACGGCAGCTCCATACGTTTCAAGCTTCACAGCCAAAGCACAATTAAATAAAACTCCTTTTGAAACACCGTATCACAATTACTCCATGGAACAAACGATTGCATACACTTTAAAAACCGGCAACAAAAAATACGGATTCATTAAACGGCTGTTTGCCGCATCACTCTTTATAGGATTGGGACTGTCCTCTTATCTTTTTTACAGACATGCGGTTGGCGGTGCCGGCAAAGTAGATGTTTGCTCAGCCCTTTTTGGAAAAGGCTGCGATGGGGCGCTGAACAGTTCCGTGGGCACCCAGTTGGGCCTGCCGCTTGCCGGCTGGGGAATTATTTTTTATTGCTTGCTTATTGGTTTGTGGGCATGGCCTTCATTTCTTGGCAAATCGCTCAAGATAAATACCGCTGTTCCGGTTTTATTACTCTGCTCACTGGCCTGCATCGGCAGCATCAGCCTCCTGGCGACCATGTTTTTTAATCATTCTCTTTTTTGTCCCGTTTGCGTTCTCATTCATTTTATCAACCTGCTTTTGTTTGTTTGTGCCGTTCAAATTGCAGGCTATTCCTTGCCCGTATTTTTTACAACGGCAAGAAAAGAAGTGAAGTCATTGTTCCTCTTTCGTTCAGAAAGAAAAGCAGCCATAAAAAGTTGGTTTAGCATCGGAACTTTTCTGCTTCTGGCCTTTTGCCTTTATATTGGATTACAAATACTTTCTGATAAAGCTGCGGCGATTGATCCGCAAAAGATAATTGCACAGTTTGAAGAAACGCCACAACAAACCGTTCCGGTTGACGGCAGTGATCCGGTTTACGGATCGGCTAATCCCCCCATTCAGATCATTGTGTTCAGCGATTTTGAATGTTCTTCCTGCCGCGGCTTTTCGAGGGTTCTTTATCAACTTAAAAAAAAATACAAGGGCCAGTTTTCTGTTGTGTTCAAGCACTTTCCCTTGGGTAGCTGCAATCCTATTGTTACAAAAAACATGCATCCCAAAGCCTGCGAAGCTGCACTGGCAGCGGAAGCGGCCCGGCAACAGGGAAAATTCTGGCAATACCACGATGTTCTTTTTTTCTACGACTTAAGTAAAACAGATGTTCCTTACGCTGCGCTTGCCGCAAAACTTCACCTTGATTCGGCAAAATTTGAAGAAGCCCGAAACGGAGAAGCCGCAAAACGCGAAGTTGCCAGGACAATCGCCGAAGGCGTTCGGTTAAAAATAGACGCAACACCGGCTGTGTTTTTGAACGGCAGGCCGGTGAATGATTTTCGCTTGCAGCCGATGGAAATTTTATTTGACCACATTTTAAGCCCCCAATCAACTCCTCATTAATATTTATCTGGAGACATTTACCGCATAAGTAGAGCGAAAGACTTCCGCGAAACCATAAGCAAGTCAGAACCTGGTGTTCTTGTTTAGAGGCATTCATCCTTTTCACGGTAGTCAGTGAATTCTTGTATCTGGTTGGGCATGCAAATAATTTAAGCAGGTAAAAATAACCGAAGAACCAACAGAATGAATTTACGGGCATTAGCCTGCGGCCACGTGAATGTTTCTGAAACTTATCGTCACGAAGAAAGCTAAAAACGATTGCGTGCACCGAGGTTTTACGACAGACATTTTGCTTAAATAAAAATACCGGGAAATATCCCGGCACTTCTATCATAATGCATCTCTTGTTATTCTGTTAACCACGGCATTCTGTCGTAAAGTTTGTGCGGTCCACAGTAATAGTTCCATTAGCGTTAATGGTTATTTTTTCAGTAATCTTCACTACGAAGTTGGGCGCTCCACCCTTGCTGATAAATTCTTCAGATACAACTTCTGTCAGTGTAACGGCTCCGTTCTGTAGAGAAATGCCGTTCTCGGTTAACTGTGCGTTTACGTTTACTTCGTAGCCATTGCCCTGATCGCCGGTGCCCGATAAATGACCCGATTCGTGTTCGCTAAGATTTACTCTATTATTGTTTATTACAACGTGGAGATCATCACCAATAGTACCGTCAGCAACGACAAATTCACCGTTGCAAGGATTGAAAAAGCCAAACGGGCCGGTGAAATCAATATGCTGGTCAATAACCGTGGCGGGCGGAACGGCTTTGAAGGACGAAAAGACGGTAAAAAGGCAAGCTGCTCCCAAGAAAAAAAGGACTTTTTTCATGTGTTTTGATTTAATGGTTCAAAAAATTAACGACTCAGGGCTAATCATAATGGATACAGGCGGCTTTATATGGAGATACATTATGCAAAACCAGTGGATGATTTTCTGAACAGGCAAGCATTAGCGGTATATCAAAGGGCGCAGATGAAAGAGAGAATCAGAATAAACACCATAAACGTCAATTTTTTCACAGGCAAGCTTTCGTATTGTTCAAATGAAAATCGCTTTGATCTCCCGCTCTTTTACTCTTTCAATTGGTGAAGCCATAGGTTAAGAAAGGAATTCACAGAGAACGAAGCAAGGGCGAATTCTTTCGAAAGACGTAATGATAAGGTATGGAGAGAAAATTTGTCTTGAAGGGAGGATATGACCAGAGAGATATATAAATGTAATACTGTTTTTATCAAAATAAAAAAAAATTGAAGCGCCAGATTTCATAATCTAACAAACGACCAAACACGCTTTTGCCGTTCTTTCATAATTACAGAAATTCGCTGCGATGTTAGGGGGACCTGCAGACAGGTTAACTTCACCGACTCGTTTTTACGGCCTCGTTTTTTTATCAGCAAACAAAACTTAAAAACCAATGAAAAAATCTTTCCTTGTAACCTTTGGAATTATTGCCTTAGCAACGCTCTCTTATGCCTTCACCACAAACACTGACGAACCCAAATACAAAAACCTGAAAATTCTTCCCAAAGAGATCACCCACGAGCAAATGGACAGCGTGATGCACCACTTCACCGCATCGTTGAACGTGAAGTGTAACTTTTGTCACATGCGCAACGAAGAGAAAAAAGAATGGGACTGGGCCTCGGACGAAAACAAGCACAAACTGGTGGCACGCGAAATGATGAAGATGACCAACAAGATCAACGACAAATTTTTTCCGATAGGCAAAAAAGCCGAAAAGCTTTCCACGCAACTGATGATTAGTTGTTACACCTGTCATCACGGTACTACCGAACCCGCTACCAAAGCGCCGCGAATGGAAAGACCACAACAACGGCCCGCACAGGACTCGGCAAGGAGAAACCTGGATTCTACCAAACGAAACGGATAAAACATGGAAGCGCAATTTGATTTCGGCATGATTGGCATTGGCGTGATGGGCAGCAATCTTTTGCTGAACATGGCCGATAAAGGCTACGCCGCCATCGGCTTTGATTTAAAACAGGAACGTGCCGACAAACTGGAAGCCTCGGCAACCAAAGGCACAACCGTAAAAGGCACCACCAACGTTGAAGAAATGGTGAAGGCTTTAAAAAAGCCACGCAAGATTATGATGCTTGTGCCCGCGGGCAAACCCGTAGATGACGTTATCAACAACCTGCTTCCGCATTTAGAGAAAGATGACATTGTAATTGACGGCGGCAACAGTTATTACAAAGACACGCAAAAACGTGTTGACTACCTCCAACCAAAAGGCATCCGCTTCTTTGGCATGGGCGTGTCGGGCGGCGAAGCCGGTGCACGTTTTGGTCCGAGCATGATGCCCGGCGGCGACAGGGAAGCCTGGCAATATTTAAAACCAATTCTGGAAGCCATCGCCGCAAAAGCCGACGGGAAGCCTTGCGTAGCTTACATGGGCAACGGTCCGGCAGGGCATTACGTAAAAATGACGCACAACGGAATTGAGTACGCCATGATGCAGTTGATCAGCGAAGCGTATGATTTGATGAAGCGCGGCGCGGCTTATACCAACGAAGATTTACAGGCCATTTTTTTAAAATGGAACGCGGGCAGTTTACAATCGTTTTTAATTGAAATAACGGCGGAAGTTTTTCGCACGCTGGATACTGAAACGGAGGATGAAACCGATTATCTCGTTGACCACATTCTGGACAAAGCTGGCTCGAAAGGCACGGGCAAATGGACCTCGCAGGACGCGATGGATTTGCCGGTTTCCATTCCCACAATTGACATGGCCGTGGCTCTTCGCAATCTTTCCGTTTATAAAGACCAACGTGTAGAAGCCAGTAAACTTTATCAACCCGAAGTTGAAAAAATAAACTTGCCTTCGGCAGAATTCATTCAGGACTTGGAAGATGCTTTGTACTTCACTTTCCTCATTGCTTACGCACAAGGATTGAGCTTGTTGGCGAAAGCATCGGTGGATTACAAGTTTGATATTCCGCTGCCCGACGTGGTGCAAATCTGGAAAGGCGGTTGCATCATTCGCTCGTCTTTGCTTTATCAATTTGACAAAGCCTTCGCGGACAACGCAACGTTGGAAAACGTTTTGTTGCATCCAACCATTGCTGAAATATTAAAGAGCAAAGAAGCGGCGTTGCGAAGCATTGTTTCGCTTGCTGTTAACACAAAAATTCCCGTTGCGGCCATGAGCAGTGCACTGGCTTATTTCGATGCGTATTGCAGCGAACGACTCCCAACAAACCTGATACAGGCACAACGTGATTTCTTTGGTGCGCATACGTATCAGCGGATAGACAAAGAGGGAGTTTTTCATACGGAGTGGCATGTGGGCAGTGAAGGTTGATTGGTTGATCAGTTGACGGGTTTATTGGTTTGCAAACAAACTGTTCTAATCGTTTTAAATGGAAGCACAATCACACCAAAGTTTTACTGAATTGGAAGTGTGGCAGAAAGCTCGCCAGTTGAAAAAGGAAATTGAACAATTGGCGAAAACTTTCCCGTTGGAAGAAAAGTATCGCCTGGCCGATCAAATTACCCGGTCCGCCCGGTCCATTAACGCAACGATTGCGGAAGGACACGGACGTTTTACTTACAAAGATCAGCTTCATTTTTGCATCCAAGCACGTGGTTCTTTAAGCGAAACCCTGAATCATTTAATTGACGCTTTTGATTGTGCTTACCTCAAAACTGAAACGCTCAGTTATTTTAAAAACAAAATTGACGAAGTAGGCAGATTGCTGAATGGCTACATTAGTTTTTTAAGAAAAAATCTTTAAGCATGTTCACAACCAATCAACCAATCAACCGATCAACCGATCAACCAACCATCATCTTCATCTTTGGAGGAAGCGGCGACCTCGCCTACAGAAAATTAGTGCCGGCGCTATACAATCTCTATATAGACAAATATCTCCCTGATAATTTTTACATCTACGGCATTGGGCGAAGTGAATACAACGAAGACCAATACATTGATTACCTCAAAGGCGGCATTGCTTCGTTCAGCCGACGCAAAGAAGCGTTGGAAGAAACCTGGAAAGTTTTTTCGCCGCACATTGATTACATCAAAGCCGATTTAGAAAAGGACGAAACCTACCAGGAGATAAGCAACAAGATTGCGGAGCGTGAAAAGGAATGGAACGCAAAAGCCGTTGTGATGTTTTACATGTCGGTGGCGCCGCAACTGGCGCCCATGATCGCCACCAAGCTTCACGAACACGGCCTTACCGCCGATGCAGCGCACAGCCGCATGGTATTTGAAAAACCGTTCGGTCACGATTTGGAAAGCGCAAGGGCCTTAAACATCAAGCTCGGCGAGATGTTTGAAGAGCGGCAGATCTACCGCATTGATCATTACCTCGGAAAGGAAACCGTTCAAAATATTTTGGCGCTTCGTTTTGCCAATGCTTTGTTTGAACCACTTTGGAATTGCAATTACATTGACCACATACAAATCACGGCCGCTGAAGACATCGGCATTGAAAGCCGCGGTTCGTATTACGAAGGCGCGGGTGCGCTGCGCGACATGGTGCAAAACCACATCCTGCAACTTGTTTGCATGATTGCGATGGAAGCGCCGGTGTCGTTTGCGGCCGATGAAATCCGCAACAAAAAACTCGACGTACTTAAGGCCATTCGCCGCTGGCGAAAAGACGAGGTGCACAAGAACGCCGTTCGCGGACAATACGGTGAAGGCTGGATCCACGGCAAAGAAATTATTGCATACCGTGCCGAAAAAGGCGTTGCGCCAAATTCACCCGTTGAAACCTTTGCCGCTGTAAAATTTTACGTGGACAACTGGCGCTGGAAAGATGTTCCGTTTTTTGTTCGCACCGGCAAAGCCATGCAAACAAAAAGCAGTCTCATTGTCATTGAATTTAAGCCCGCCCCGGATTATGCTTTCCCGCCTGAAGCCGGCGAAACCTGGCGGCCCAACCGTTTGATTATTTCCATTCAACCGCAGATGGACATTCGCCTGCGTTTTCAGGCAAAACAACCCGGCCCGCAAATGATTTTGCAACCGGTGGACATGGTGTTTAGCTATACCGACGCTTACGGCGACAACGCGCCGGAGGCTTACGAAACATTGCTGGAAGACGTGATTGAAGGCAACCCAACTTTGTTTATGCGTGCCGACCAGGTGGAGAAAGCATGGGAGATTATCGAACCAATCTTAGAAGCCTGGCAAACCCGTCCGCCGGTTGATTTTCCGAACTACGTACCGGGAACCTGGGGCCCTGAAGATGCGGAAGCATTGATTGCAAGGGACGGATACAATTGGACGACGTTACCGAAGTAAGGTTTATGGTTTGTGGTAGGTGGTTTGTGGTTTAGGCGTTAGTTTCTTTCCTTGAATTTTTGTCCTTTGATGGCAGATTTATTAAGGTAATTGATGAATGTCGTCAGCATCTTGGTAATCCGGTTCGCAAGAGCATAAAGTTCTTCAAAGAGTTCGGGTGTGAGATACCGTTGTCTAAGCCTCTGTAAAGTTGTGATTTTAATTCACCCGTTTCACCTTTTGCAATGGTGAGTGAATTGATAAATTCGAGTTTGCTTCCCCTTTCAAATCCTTCAACAATATTATCCATAATAGAACCGCAAGTTCCTCTCAACTGGTCTTTAAAACGGAAGTCTTTTGCAATTGGGTCAACAAACGTGAGCGGATAGATTTTTCTGGAAAGATCACGGGCTAACTGCCAAACGTCTAAATCTTCAATTTTTTGTATGGTAGCCATAAGCGATAGTTGATTGAACTAAAATTAACCACAAACGACAAACCACAAACCCTTTTCTCCTTATCTTGCCTGCGTCAAATGAAGCTTCTCTCTCCTGCTATATCACGCTTCGCACGGTTGCGGCTATGGTCTATTGAACAATGGACAATTGACCCCGTAAAAGCACAGCACCATGTGTGGCAAGATCTCTTGGCCGCAGGCCAGTACACCGAGTTTGGCCGCCGCTTTCATTTCTCGCAAATTCAATCGCTGAGTGATTATAAGAAAGCCGTTCCCGTTCAAACCTACGACAACCTCAAAGGCTACATTGAACGCATGATGCGCGGCGAAGAAAACATTTTATGGAACACGCCCATCACCTGGTTTGCCAAAAGCAGCGGAACCACAAGCGACAAAAGCAAGTTCATTCCCGTTAGCGAGGAAAGCTTAAAAGACAATCACTACAAAGCTTCGAAAGACGTGCTGTCGCTTTATTATGTTTCGCATCCCGAAAGCGATTTGCTCACCGGCAAAGGGCTTGTCATCGGCGGCAGTCATCAAATCAATCAATTCAACGAAGAGATTCAGTACGGCGATTTAAGCGCCGTGGTTTTGCAGAACTCTCCCTTTTGGAGCAACTGGATTCGCACACCGGATTTATCCATTGCGTTAATGGACGAATGGGAAACAAAGATTGAAGCGCTGGCGCAATCAACCGTGAACGAGAACGTAACCTCAATGGCCGGCGTGCCTACATGGCTCATTGTTTTGCTTAAACGCATTTTGACGCTTACCGGCAAGGCGACCATCAAAGAAGTGTGGCCAAGTCTTGAGTTGTACATGCACGGCGGCGTAAGCTTTGTTCCTTATCGCCAGCAGTTTGAAAAACTCATTGGTGCGCCCATTAATTACATGGAGATGTACAACGCTTCGGAAGGCTTTTTTGCTGCGCAGGATGATTTGGCTGAAGACGGCATGTTGCTCATGTGCGATCACGGCATTTTTTATGAGTTCATGCCGGTGAATGAGTTCGACAAAGAAGCACCGCAAACGATTCAGTTGAACGAAGTGGAAGTTGGGAAAAATTACGCACCCGTCATCACCACCAACGGCGGCTTGTGGCGTTACCTGTTGGGCGATACAATTCAATTCACATCGCTGGCTCCTTTTCGCATAAAAGTATCCGGCCGCATCAAGCACTTTATGAATGCCTTTGGCGAAGAAGTGATTGTGGACAACAGCGACACAGCCATTGCATCGGCCTGCAAAAAAACCGGTGCCGTGGTAAACGATTACACCGCTGCACCCATTTATTTTTCCGAAGAAGGCAACGGCGCACACGAGTGGCTGATTGAATTTGACAAGGCACCCGAAAGCCTGCCACAGTTCATTTATGAATTAGACGCCGCACTCAAAAGCATTAACAGCGATTACGAAGCCAAGCGCCACAAAGACATTGCGCTGCGCATGCCCGAAGTAAAGACCGTGCAAAAGGGAACGTTCACCGCATGGCTGGCGCACAAAGGCAAATTGGGCGGGCAACATAAAGTACCGCGGTTAAGCAACGACCGCAAAACGCTGGAAGAAATTCTTACTTTCATGGCATAGGGATTTCTTATGCAATCCAAACGCCACACCTGCAAGGCCTGCGGCCATTCGTTTACCGATAATTACTGCAACCATTGTGGAGAGAAACATTTTGCCCCGCACGACAAATCCATAGCGCACCTGTTTGAAGAAGCCCTTCATTTTCTTTCGCATTTTGAAGGAAAGATTTTGGTAACGGTCAAAACCATTTTAACCCGGCCTGGAAAATTATCGTTGGATTACTGCAACGGCATTCAAAAAAAATATTACAAACCGCTTTCCTTCTTTCTGGTATTGATGGTTGTTTACCTTTTGTTTCCGGTTGCCAGAGGATTGAACATGCCGCTTGGCTACCACACCGATTCTGGAGCGTACGGCTCTTTTGCCACCAAAAAAGTTATCGGGTTCATGAAGGAAAATCAGGTTTCGGAACCCTACGTAATCGAGCATTTTCATACGGTTTCCGAAAAGGTTTCCAAGCTGCTCTTGTTGTTCGTTATTCCGCTAATGGCGCTGTGGGCCTGGCTGCTGAACGTGAAAAAAAAGGACAAAGTTTATTTTGATCATTTTATTTTTTGCACAGAAGTCAATTCATTTTTGGTACTGTGGGTGTTTTTGATTTTGCCCCTCTTTGCCCGCCTCCTTTTTTGGATCATTTCTCTTTCATACCAGGCGTATTTTTCCGAGGCCTTGTTTAATTCGCTGCTGATCGGCTTTCTTTGCGTTTTCACCTTTATTGCTGCCCGGCGCTTTTATCGGCTTACCAACGCGAAAGCCCTTTTGTTTGCCCTTCTTTTCGTTGCGATTTACCTGGTGATAATTCAATACGTTTATAAGTTTTTGCTTTTCTACATCAGCTTTCAACTGATGCATTAAGTTTTACAAACGTTAGCTGTGTAAAGAATTAATCCTTCACTCCTTTGTATGTTTCGTGTCCGTCGTTTGTTTAGGAGTACAGAGCCAGAAAGAATACATAATCAACAGCACGAAAGGCAATCGATCTTTCACGCCGTTTGGCCTGCGTATCACTCGTGCACAATTCGTTCTTTCACCTACATTTGCCTTCATAAAAACCAACATGAAACTCCTTGAAAATAAAGTTGTCATCGTAACCGGCGCGGCCCGCGGTATCGGCGAAGGCATTGCCCTGAAATTGGCCGAACACGGCGCAAACATCGCGTTTACTTACGTTAGCGAAAGCAGTGCAGACAAAGCAAAATCACTGGAAGAGAAATTGGCCGGCCTTGGCGTGAAAGCAAAAGCCTACCGCAGCAATGCCGGTGAATTTTCGCAATGTGAAAGCTTCGTAAACGACGTGGTGAAAGAGTTTGGTTCGGTAGATGTTTGCGTGAACAACGCAGGCATTTCAAAAGACAATCTATTGCTGCGCATGACGCCGGAAAGCTGGGATGATGTGATGAACATAAATTTGAAAAGTGTGTTCAACATGACCAAGCAAGTCATTCGGCCGATGATGAAAACAAAGAGCGGCAGCATCATCAACATGAGTTCCGTAATTGGTTTGATGGGCAACGCAGGACAAGGAAGTTACGCCGCGTCAAAGGCCGGCATTTTGGGTTTTACAAAATCGGTTGCAAAAGAATTGGGTTCACGCAACGTTCGCTGCAATGCCATTGCGCCGGGCTTTGTCGAAACCGACATGACCTCTTACCTCAAAGAAGGCGAGCAGGCAGACAAATACAAAGCAGGCATTCCGCTGGGCCGCTTTGGTACCGCGGAAGACATTGCGAATGTTACGCTGTTTCTTGCAAGTGATATGAGCGCCTACATAACCGGACAAGTATTGAGCGTGGACGGGGGATTGTATATGTAATCTTAAACCTAGATTTGGGTGGATTATTAGGATTAGAAAGAAATAAAGACAGTTTGATAAAGCAAGAGTCGTTCAGTGATGAACGGCTCTTTTGTTTCCTGCTTAATCCATTCAATCCACCCAAATCGTGGTTTAGATTAATGGAGCAGTTTGATGTTTTTCTTTTTAATGTAATAATGCCAAAGAATCATGGTGGCAATGGAACGATAGGGTTTCCAAGTTTCGGCCGCTGCAATGGTTTCTTCTTTGGTTAAGGATTGCCCCGTTATCATCTTAACTGCGTTTACCAAGGCTAAATCACCAATCGGAAAAACATCTGCGTGTTGAAGTGCATGGAGCAGGTAAATATCAACAGTCCAGTTGCCAATTCCTTTTAAGGCTGTCAGTTCTTTGCGAATGACTGCGTCTTCTTTTGTTTCAAAAGCTTTCAGGTTAATTTTCTTTGCAACGATGGTCTCCGCTAAGCCTCGTGTGTACACAATTTTCTGGCGACTGAAATAGCAGCTTCTTAATTCTTCATCACTTAAGGAAAGCAATTTTTGCGGCGTGATTTTTCCAAGTCGTTCTTTCAGTTTTTTGTAAGCCGCATAAGCCGATGCGAGTGAAACCTGCTGTTCAAGAATGGTAAGAACAAGCGTTTCAAATGTGTTCGGTCTTGTCCAAAGCGGCGGGTAACCGTATTCGGAAATGATGCTGTTCAGACGCAAGTCGTTTGCACTTAGCTTATCGCAAAGCGCAACAAAATTTTCTTGTGTAAAACGCAACATAAACTTACCAGGTAACGTTTGGATAGGTGCGTTGCAGGTATTGCATCTCGGCAAGTAAATAACCCAAATGTTCGGTGTGACGGCCTTCTTTCCCGCCCGATTGAAACCCTGTTTCTGCGGGCATTTCTAACGTTGCTTCGATAAACACGGCTTGCACTTTTTGCAGCCATGCTTCTTTTAACAATGAAACATCTATTGCTTCAAATGTTGCTGCCAAAAACATCTCACCGGTAAAGGGCCAGAGGTCTGCGAGTACGTTTTTTATGCGCCGGTTGCTTTCGTCCGTTCCATCGCCCAAACGAATCACCCACTCGCCACTCCAGCGCAGGTGGTACATAACTTCCTTGATTGATTTTTCCGCAATGGCTGCCAGTTGCGCATCGTTGTTTTGTTGCAGTTGGTCGTATTGATGGAATTGAAAAGCACTGAAAAGAAACTGCCGCAGAACGCTGAAAGCCCAATCGCCTTTTGGCAATTCGGCGATGAGCAAATTGAGGTATTGATGCTCGTCGCGAAGGAAAGCAAGATCGTCTTCCCCCAATTCGCGGTTATAGGTTTTCCAAAGACGCGGAACGTATTGATCAACGGCTTTTTTTTCGTCGTTATCAAAGCCGTTGTAAAGCGAAGCCGCGTATTGATAAAAGTTTCTGGCCTGCCCCAAAAGGTCAAGCGAAATATTAGTGATGGCAATGTCGTGTTCCAATACGGGCCCGTGGCCCGTCCACTCGCTGTTGCGCTGGGCAAGCATCAGGGCATTGTCGGCAAGGTGGAGTGTGTAGAGAAAAAGTTGACTGGTTGACAAGTTGATTGGTTAGTTGGGTAAAGCAATCCTGTTAATCGTTTTAAAATCCCGACCATCTTGGTTACATGTGTTTTACTTCGTCGGGCAAATCGTAAAAAGTTGGATGGCGATAGACTTTGTCGGCCGCAGGCTCGTAAAAACTCTCGGCCTCATCCGGATTTGACGCATGAACGTGTTTGCTTTCCACCACCCAAATACTCACGCCTTCAAGTCGCCGCGTGTAAACGTCTCTTGCGTTTTCAATGGCCATCTGCGCATCGGCTGCGTGAAGCGAACCGACGTGCTTGTGATCGAGGCCCTGCTTGCTGCGAATGAAGACTTCCCACAAAGGCCATTCATTTTTTGGCGTATTTGAAATGCCGCCGCCGGTTGGTGTTTCTTTGTCGCCGTAATCGCCGTAGTAAAATTTGATTACTGAATTATTCATTATTGATTGTTCAAGTGATGCTGAATAGAATTACAGAACGTACAAGAGTGCGACGCAACGAACGCTTAATGGATAAGTGAACTCTTGGTCAAAAAGAATTACGCCGCTTCTTTCTTGCTTCGCGCCGCTCTTTTCTCCGCATAAATCTTCGCTGCTTCGCGCACCCACTCTCCGTCTTCCCAGGCTTTGCGCCTTGCATCCAAACGTTGTTTGTTACAAGGGCCGTTACCGCTCACCACGTTCCAGAATTCTTCCCAGTTTATTTTTCCAAAATCGTAGTGCTGCCGCTCTTCGTTCCATGTCAAATCAGGATCGGGTAAGGTCATGTTCAACAGCTTCACTTGCTCGGCGCACATGTCCACAAAACGCTGGCGCAACTCGTCGTTGCCAAAGCGTTTTATCTTCCACTTCATGCTTGCTTCGGTGTTGGTGCTTTCGCTGTCGTGGGGACCAAACATCATCAACGAAGGCCACCACCAACGATCAATGGCGTCTTGCACCATCGCCTTTTGTTCATCGCTGCCTTTGCTTAATACAACCAAACTTTCAAAGCCCTGCCGCTGGTGAAAACTTTCTTCTTTACAAACGCGAATCATGGCGCGGCTGTACGGCCCATAACTGGTGCGACAAAGCGGTACCTGGTTCATGATGGCGGCACCGTCAACCAGCCAGCCAATCACGCCCATGTCGGCCCAGGTGAGCGTTGGGTAATTAAAGATGCTAGAATATTTGGCCTTGCCGCTGTGCAGTTGTTCAATCATTTCATCGCGGCTAATGCCGAGGGTTTCGGCAGCGCTGTAGAGATAAAGACCGTGGCCGGCTTCGTCTTGCACCTTGGCAATGAGAATTTGTTTGCGTTTTAATGAAGGCGCCCGGCTGATCCAATTGCCTTCGGGCAACATGCCCACAATTTCGCTGTGTGCGTGTTGAGAGATTTGGCGGATAAGGGTTTGGCGGTACTTCTCGGGCATCCAATCTTTCGGCTCGACGCGCACCTCGGCATCAATCTTATCCTGGAAGATTTTTTCCATGTTCTGAACAGACATATAGCAAGCTTTAAGCTGTAAAAATAAGCAAGGGCCGATTAGATTAAGGTTAAGATTCAGGATGAGATTACAGCGAAGAGCCGCAGTAAAAAAGGATTTTGCCGGACACGCATCTTCTGTGTAACTTACTTGTAAATTTTTTACCATGAACTTTCAAACAATGAGCAAACAACGAAAAATGATCCTGATAGCGGCGGCTGTTGGCGTCATTTCCATGTTTTTACCATGGTGGTCAATTTCCTTTGGTGGCTTCGGAGGAGGAAGCGTTAGCGGGATGCATGAAGTAGGGATTTTGGTATTTTTTTGCTTTGCTGCGGCTGGAGTCATTGCCTATCTGGGCGACCAAACTACCAACCTCAATCAAACCAATTGGATGATTGCGTTGGTTGCCGGCGGCATTGCCGCTTTAATTACGGTAATTAAATTTTTTGACACGCCGCCATTGGTAGACAGAGGTTTTGGCTTATATCTTTCCTTGATTGCAGCCATCGGGCTAGTTGCAGTTGCGTTTATGTTTCGCACTGCCGGCGCGAGCCTGCAAAGCGGCTTCGATAGTTTGAAAGGAGATCTGGAAAGAAAAATGCATTCTACAAGCACAACAACCACGAACGTTACCGGAACGACGACAACGGTTTCCAAGCCTACGACGGATGAACCAACAAGGCCAACCGCTTAATACATTTTTGTTTTTTGGGAAGAGAGCTGCGTTTGCGGCTCTTTTATTTTGCATCAAAGTCAACGACAACTTTTTCAGCTTTGGGATGCGACTGGCAAGTCAGCACATAGCCTTGTGCAACTTCCTCCGGTTCCAGGCCCCAGTTCACGTCCATCGAGACTTCGCCTTCTACAAGCTTTGCCTTGCACGTAGTGCACACACCGCCCTTGCAGGCATACGGAAGGTCAGCGCCTTGCTTTAAAGCAGCATCCAAAATGCTTTCACTTTCATAAGCCAAATCAAAATCGAAGAGCATGCCGTCAACCTTCACACTGATTTTTGCTTTTGCGCTTCCCTCTTCCTTTGCTGATTGCTGACTGCTGACTGCTGATTGCTTCTGACCCGGGACAGTGAAGAGTTCGAAGTGAATTTTATCGGCTGCAACGCCTCTTCCTTCAAGGTAACCTTTGATGCAAAAAATCATTGCTTCCGGACCGCAGAGAAAAAATTCGTCGCAGGTTTTTGCGTCAATCAGTTTGTTGAACAGGAGTTCCAGTTTCGGAACGTCAATCCTTCCGTAATTGAGTTCGGCGTCGGTTTTCTCGCGACTTAAAATATGGTAGATGCGAAAGCGATCGATGAACTTATCCTTCAACGCCTCCAGTTCTTCTTTAAAGATGATGTTGTTCTTTGTGCGGTTACCGTAAACCAGCGTAAAGCCGCTTTGCGGCTCGGTGAGCAGCGTTGTTTTTATAATGGAAAGAATCGGCGTAATGCCGCTGCCGGCAGCAAAAGCCACGTAGGATTTTTTGTTCGAAGGACGCAGGTCCGTGTAAAACTTTCCCGTGGGTGGAAGCACGTCCAAAACGTCGCCGGCTTTCAATTCATCATTAGCAAAGGTGGAGAACAAACCGCCTTCCGCTTTCTTTACCGCCACTTTTAATTTGTTGTCAAACGGACTTGTGCAGATAGAATAATTGCGGCGCAGTTCTTCGCCGTTCATCGTTTTTTTTATGGTGAGATTTTGTCCCTGTTTAAAACGAAACGTTTCTTGCAATTCGGCCGGTACGTCAAACTCGATGGAGACACAATCATCGGTTTCCTTCTCAACTTTTTTTACACGCAAAGGGTGAAAGTGAATCATGGCCGCCAAAGATAAGCGGCGGAAGAGTTTGTGGTTTGTCGTTGGTGGTTTGCGGTTATGGGGAAAATATTTTTGTCGTTCAAGATTCGATTCAACACAAAAAAGGTTTGCACTCCGTTGGTATCTTGCACAAACACGCCAACCACAAACCACAAACCCTCATGCTGGAACCGCAAACCCTAAGGTTTTTATCACAGTTAAAGAAGAACAACAACAAGCCCTGGTTTGATGCGCACCGTGCGCAGTATGAAGCCGCACGGATTGACTTCTCTAACTTCATTCAATTGGTGATTGATGCCGTGCAAAAAAACGATACGACCATTACGGGATTAACAGCACGCGATTGTATTTTTCGCATCAACCGCGACATCCGTTTCTCCAACGACAAGACGCCTTACAAATCACACTTTGGCGCCAGCATTAAACGCAGCGGAAGAAAGTCGCCGTTTGCGGGTTATTATTTTCATTGCGAACCAGGAGGACAGAGTTTTATCGGTGGCGGCTTGTGGCAACCCGAAGCACCTGCGCTAAAAGGTTTGCGGCAAGAGATCGATTACAATTGGGAAGAGTTTCAGTCAATAGTGAAAAAAAAGGACTTCAAAGAAATTTACGGCGACGTTTACAAAGGCAGCGATGTAAGCTTAAGCACCACACCCAAAGGTTACGAGAAAGACAACCCTGCTGTTGACTATTTAAAACTGAAAAGCTTCATCGCCGAAACAAAGATTACTGACGAAGAACTTACCAAAGCTTCGCTGCACAAAAAAACGGTTGCGGCTTTTGAAGCCCTGCAACCGTTGCTTACATTCATTAACCGAACGGTTGCATAGATTGTCGAAGGTTCAACCGGCGTACTTCGGAACAAATCTTGCGGCAGCTTAAACTTTCGTTTTCTTCAATCGTTTATCAAACAAAATAAGATTATGGCAAAGGTTTGGTTTATCACGGGCGCCTCAAGCGGCTTTGGCGCAGAACTGGCAAAAGCAATCATCGAAAAAGGCGACAAGTTGGCCGCCACTTTTCGCAAAGAAGAACAGGCAAATGAATTCTCGCAACAACACGGCGGTAAGGCCATTGGTGTTGTACTGGATGTGACGCAAACAGAAAAAGTTCCTGCCGCCTTGCAGCAGGCAACTGAAAAATTTGGACGAATAGACGTGTTGGTTAACAACGCCGGCTACGGAACGATTGGCGCAATTGAAGAATTTTCGATGGACGAAATAAGAGCGCAGATGGAAACAAATTTCTTTGGCGCGATGGCGATGACAAAAGCTGCGTTGCCCATCATGCGACAACAAGGCGCAGGACACATTGTGCAGATTTCTTCACAGGCAGGCTTCAGAGCCGGTGCTGGTTTTGGTTTATACAATGCCAGCAAGTTTGCACTGGAAGGTTTCAGCGAAGCATTGGCATTGGAAGTTGCACCGTTTGGCATCAAAGTAACCATCGTTGAACCGGGACCTTTTCGCACGGAGTTTTTAGCGGGTTCAATGAAACCCGCTGCTCAAAAAATTGAAGCCTATCAAAGCTCGCCGGTAGGCAATACTTACAAGTACGTGAACGACATGAACGGCAAGCAGGAAGGCGACCCTGTGAAGGCGGCAAAGGCCATTGTTGATTACGTGTACAGCGAGGCCAAAGCCCTGCGCTTGCCTTTGGGCAAAGCGCCGGTGCAAGCCATTCGTATGAAGCTAAAACAGGTGGAAGATGATTTGAAAGCGAATGAAGGAATTGCCGTGAGTACGGTGTTTGTTGAGTAGTTTATTAGTTGATTGGTTGATTAGAAATACCGTTCGCCTTCTATCTAATCAACCAATCAACTAGTCAACCGGTCAACTAAATTGCTGCACTCAACTCCGCTTCTTTTTGCAGGATTCCTTTCTCTAACAAATACTCTGCAATCTGCACGGCGTTTGTAGCCGCACCTTTGCGGAGGTTGTCGCTCACAACCCACATGTTGAGCGTATTGGGTTGCGTTTCGTCGCGGCGAATTCTTCCGACAAAAACTTCGTCTTTTTCGTGTGCCCACAAAGGCATGGGATAAAGTTGCTGCGAAGGCTCGTCTTGCACAACAATGCCGGGTGCTTCACTTAACAATTGTTTTACTTCGGTTAGATCAAAATCATTTTCGAACTCAATGTTCACGCTTTCGCTGTGGCCACCAACAACGGGAATGCGAACGGTTGTTGCCGTCACTCGAATGGAGTCATCGCCCATAATTTTTTTGGTTTCGTTCACCATTTTCATTTCCTCCTTGGTGTAGCCGTTGTCGAGGAAAACATCAATCTGCGGAATCACGTTCAAATCAATCTGATACTTGTAGGCCATCTCGCCTTCTTTTCCATCGCGTTCGTTGTTCAATTGGTCAACGGCTTTTTTGCCGGTGCCGGTCACGCTTTGATAAGTAGAAACCACAACGCGTTTGATGCCGTATTTTTTGTGAAGCGGTTGCAAGGCCACCACCATTTGAATGGTGGAGCAATTTGGATTGGCAATAATCTTGTCATCAGCAGATAAAATGTCCGCGTTTACTTCAGGTACAACCAAAGGTTTTGCCGGGTCCATGCGCCAGGCCGAAGAGTTGTCAATTACGGTGATGCCGGCTTCGGCAAATTTCGGCGCCCACTCAAGCGATGTGCTACCACCGGCAGAAAACAAAGCCACGGCGGGCTTCAGTGCAATGGCATCCTGCATACCAACAACCTTGTATTTTTTTCCTTTAAACTCCACTTCCTTGCCCACCGATCTTTCGGAAGCAACGGGAATGAGTTCATCAACAGGGAAATTTCTTTCGGCAAGAACCTGTAACATTTTTGTGCCCACAAGACCGGTGGCACCAACGACTGCAACTTTCATTTTTTGACGTTTGATGGTTTACTGTTTAACAAAAAAGCCTCCCGGTTATGGAAGGCTTGTAATTTATTTTGAACGTACCAAACGTTACACACCTTCCCTTTTGAGGGACTGTTTCTTTGTGCGTTTGGTCTGTTTACTTTTTTGCATTGCGGAGCGAATATAATTGCAAAAACTTTTCGGTGCATCCTGGTCTTTCATTTTCGTGTAAAAAATTTTTAGATTCGTATCATGGCCAAAACCAACCTGCTGCTGCTTTTGCTTTTCTTTTGCCTTTGCACAAAGGCGCAAATTGCTTCCCGTTACGATATGGTCATCACCGAAATTATGGCCGACCCAACGCCTGTTGTTGGCTTGCCAAATGCCGAGTACATCGAGATTAAAAATGTTTCGTCCACCGCTTTTAATTTGAGTGGATGGAAATTAAGCGACGCAACAAGTACGGCTACAATTACCGCTTCTTTTGTTTTACAACCCGATAGCGTTGTGGTTCTTTGCAGCAACAGCAATGTGGCTGCGTTCTCCGTTTATGGAAGGACAATCGGTGCTACTTCTTTTCTCTCTCTGGATAATGACGGCGATGTGCTTACGCTTCGTTCGCCGCAAGGCAAAGTCATTCATTGCGTAGCCTACACGATTGATTGGTACGGCAATGAAGCAAAGAAAGACGGCGGCTGGAGTTTGGAAATGATTGACACAAAAAACCCTTGCGGCGGAAAAGAAAACTGGAAAGCAAGTACGAACAATTTGGGTGGTACGCCGGGTAAAATAAATTCGGTGAACAACATAAATACAGACGCAACACCGCCGCAACTGAAAAGAGCATATACATTGGATAGTTTGAATATTGTTTTGTTGTTCAATGAACCGCTTGATAGCTCGTCGGGTGCAACGGTTTCAAATTATTCTATTAATGGATTAAGCATTGCTTCGGCTCTAACCGTTGCGCCACAATTCAACGCGATACAACTAAAACTGAATTCACCTTTGCAACCATCAACGATTTACACGATAACCGCATCCAGCGTTACCGATTGTAAAGGCAACGCCATCGGTGCTTATAACAAAACAAGGATTGGTTTACCGCAAACACCAATGTCAAACGATGCAGTGATAAACGAAATTCTTTTCAACCCAAAAGCACCCGGCAGCGATTATGTGGAGGTTTACAACCGCAGCAAAAAGATCATCGACGTTTCAAAACTTTACCTTGCGAACCGGAACAGCAGCGGCGCTGTTGCCACTTTGAAAAAAATAAACGAAGACCCGTTCTATCTTTTTCCAGATGACTATTTTGTTGTAACAGAAGATGCAGCGGTTTTGAAAAGCCAATACTTTGTAAAAAACCAAGATGCCATATTGCAGCTTTCTTTCCTTCCTTCTTATCCCGATGACAAAGGCGATGTTGTGTTGATAGACTTGAACGGAACCATCGTTGATGAGGTGGTTTATAACAAGGATTGGCATTTTGGTTTAATCAATGACGATGAAGGCGTTGCATTGGAAAGAATTGATCCCGATGCCGCTTCGCAAAGCAAAAGCAACTGGCATTCGGCCGCGGCTACCGCTGGTTACGGCACACCCACTTATAAGAACTCGCAGTACAAACGGCCCGAAGATGTAAAAGCAACGATAGACGTTTCACCCAAAATATTTTCACCGGATAACGATGGCCGTGACGACATTGCCATCGTCAATTACAAAGTAGAGGCGCCGGGATATGTAGCCAACGTTTTCATCTTTGATGCAAGTGGAAAATTGGTAAGGCAATTGGTGAAAAATGATTTACTCGGTTTAAAAGGAAACTGGATCTGGGATGGCCTTGGCGAGAATCGAAACAAATTGCCGGTCGGCACGTACGTTGTGTTTACGGAGATTTTCAACCTGCAAGGGAAGAAGAAAAGTTTCAAGCAGGCCGTTGTTTTGGCAAGGCAGTTGAACTAAATGCAATCCTTTCAGCTTAATAAAAATAAAAGGCCTCAAATGAGGCCTCCAATCAAATAAAAGCGCACCGCCTTTACGGTTGCCTCTCGTCCTGCTGCACGCTGCGGTCGTCTTTTTGACCGTGTGATTGTCCGCTGCGCTGCTCGTCGCTTTCGTTCAGCATGTCGCTCATCTGTTGCGTTTTGTTTTCGCTCACACGTTGGCCAGTACCCTGCACTTGCGGCGTGGTGTTGTTTTGCTGGCCTTCGCGGTGCGGATGATCTTGCTGATTCATTCCCGGTTTATTGTTTGTGCCCATAAAATTTGTTTTAAGTATGCTTGCAAAAATGCGGCCCAAAGAATAGCAAGTTGCGCACCAGGTGGTGAATTGCGGACATGGCGCACAAGAGTGCGACGCAAGTAAAGCTTGATAGTAGCACTGGCTTCTGGTTCAAAATATCATTGAGCTTTTTAATACTGATCGATTGTGTTCCGTTCTTACAAATCGCCCAACTGCGGCCGCAGCACAATGTCTTCTACAACAGCCTGCGGCGAAAGTTGCGTGGCGAAAAAAACCATCTTTGCCACATCCTCCGCTTCCATGATACGCTCCTGCGCCACACCGCTGCCTTTCCACGAATCGGTATAAACCGCGCCGGGAATAACGGCGGTTACTTTGATACCGTGCTCTTTCAATTCAGCACGAAGATTTTTGGTAAAACCCAACAAGGCAAACTTGCTGATGCTGTAAGCGCCGCCGCCGGCATAAGCCGCCAGGCTTGCAATAGAACACATGTTGAAAATGTGCCCGTTTTTTTGCGCCTTCATTTTTGGCAACAAGGTTCGCGTGGTGTGATAAGCACTGAACAGATTTACGTTCAACATTTCTTCCAGCGCACCGTCGGGTTCGTCGGAAACATTGCCTTGAATAAAGTTTCCCGTGTTGTTGATGAGCACATCAACCGAATCGGCGTTGTTCAACACCCATTCACCAAACAAGATTGCTTTTTCTTTTTGACTTATGTCGAGCGCCTTGCCGTCAATGCTTACGGCGGGAAACTTTGTTTTTAATTCTTCGATGGTTTCAAACAAATATTTTTCTGTTCTGGAACAGAGAAAAAGATTGTATCCGTGCAGGGCAAAAATTTCGGCCAGGGCTTTTCCAATGCCACGCGAAGCTCCGGTGATGACGGCGTTCATTTGGTTGTTGTTTTCAATAAAAGAAGTCAAAAGTCAAATTAAAAATTCAAAAACGAGTATTCATGCCGAAAGCGTTTTTACTTTTGAATTTTGACTTTTTAATTTCTCATGAAATACAAGCATCTCTTCTTCGATCTTGATCACACGCTTTGGGATTTTGATGCCAACGCCCGGGCTTCGCTGATGCAGCTTCACGTTGATTTGAACCTTCCCGAAAAAGGCATTCACGATTTTGATGCCTTTTACCGGAATTATTTAGTGCACAACGAAGCCCTTTGGGCCAAATACCGGGCCGGGCAAATCAGGCAGGATGAACTTCGATTGAAAAGAATGTGGCTCGCTTTGTTAGATTTTAAAATTGCCGACGAAGCGCTGGCAAAGCAAATGAACGAGTTGTTTTTGCAGTTGCTGCCCACGCGAACGCTTCTTTTTCCCGACACAAAGGAAGTGCTGCAATACCTGCGCGAAAAAGGCTATGCCTTGCACATCATCACCAATGGATTTGACGAAGTGCAGCACAGTAAATTAAAAAATTCGGAGTTGGATGAGTTTTTTAAAGTGGTGATTACATCGGAAGGCAGCAACAGTTTGAAGCCGCAAAAAGAAATCTTTGAATACGCGTTGAACAAAACGGGAGCAAGGGTAGAAGAAAGCCTGATGATTGGCGATGCAGTTGACGTGGATGTGCTGGGTGCATTAAGCGTAGGCATGGATGCGGTGCATGTAAACTATCATCGCGCCGAGCAGGAGGTGGAACCAACCTACACGATTTACCATTTAAAAGAACTGAAAGACTTCTTATAAAAAACCCCGCCGCCGGCGGGGTTCTCCTTAATAGCAAGCAACGCTAGAGAAAGGACAGTGCGATTTTTTGGCATTGCATTCAGTTGTTGCGTTGCATTTGCCGTTCGTGTTTTTGGTTGTTTTTTTATTGCTGTTCAAAACCGTGGCGGTTACGACGGCTGCGGTTAAGAGCAAAGCCAGGAAAATGAGTAGATATTTTTTCATAACCCATCGTTTAGACTATTAAGGTAGGAAAATTTTTGACGCGTGAGATGTAGCCTGCGGCAAAATGTTAGAGCAAAAACGTAACCTTGAGACATGAAAAGTTTATACGCTTTGGTTTTACTCTTGCCTTTCGCCGCATTTTCCCAGCAAGACGAAGACGCCAAAATAAGCCTGACGCCGAAGAAAACTGATTCGCTATATTGGCAGGTTAAGTATGCGCTTGGTAAATGTGATTATATCGTCCGGGAAGATGGGAACAGGGACACGCTAAGAACATTCGCCGCAAAATCGCCCTTCATGGAAGGATTTACTGCGATCATCGCAGTGCTTAAAGAGGGTAAGGTTGAGTTAAGCGGCTACTATGGGCTTTCACAGTTTGATGGATGGCTTTTTACACATCAGCCAAACCAATACAAACCCATTATCTTTTTTAAAGGCAGTAAAGCGTGGAAGCAACTGCTTTACGTTGCTTCGAAAATAGACTGCACCGGAATAACGTATACCAAGTAAAATATACCTTTCATTTACCTCACCATCGCGCCAGCACCGTTACGCCGCCTTTTACTTTCTGGTTCATACCCACTTCGATTTTTGTACCAATGGGCAGGAGCAAATCTACCCGCGAACCAAATTTGATGAAACCCATTTCTTCGGCCTGCTTCACCTTGTCGCCGGGCTTCAAGTAATTGACAATGCGTTTGGCCAATGCACCGGCAATTTGTTTTACCAACAATTCTTTTCCACCCGATTTATAAACAACTGAATGGCGTTCATTTTCCGTTGACGATTTGGGATGCCAAGCCACCAGGTATTTTCCTTTGTGGTATTCGCTGTACGTTACCTCGCCGCTCACCGGGTTTCGGTTTACGTGTACGTTCAGGGGGCTCATAAAAATGGAAAGTTGCAAGCGGCGGTCTTTAAAATATTCATCAGCCTGCACTTCTTCAATTACCACTACCGTGCCGTCGCAGGGCGCAATAATGATGTCTTCGCCATCGGGATAATCACGGGTGGGTATGCGAAAAAAAGAAAGAATAAAAATCAGCAAGCCTAAAATTGCCATCACCGTAATCCAGCCGAGAATGGGATAAGCGGGCATCACCAGCAATACGGTTAACACGACAATCGCCGCCGCAACGAAAGTGCTGATGACGATGGTTCTGAATCCTTCTTTGTGAATTTTCATAATTAAACGATGAGGCAAAAGTAGGAAAGAATGCGCAGCGGCAGACGCAGACCAAACGTAGAAAAAGAGCCCGTAAATTCGGCACGTGCTTACGCAGCAAAACATACCTCAATTCTTAGCAGGGAACAAAAGAAAACTGGAAGAACATTTCGGTGTCGAGCGCATCGGCCTGTTCGGTTCATTTGCTACAGGAAATGCCCTAAGCCAAAGCGACGTTGACATTCTTGTCTCGTTTAAAAAGGGCACAAACGGATTGCACGAAAAGAAGACGGGACTTCAACAATATTTAAAGCAAGCATATCACAGAGACGTGGATATCTGCACGGAAAACTACATTAAGCCTTATTTTAAAAAACAGACTTTAAAGCAGGCCATTTATGTCTGAAAAAAGATGAAGCCAACCTACTGGCCGTATTGGATGCGGTAGACAAGATTTACCGGTTCACCACCAAATTTCCCGACGTCACATCTTTTACAACGACACCAAAACCTTTGATGCAACGCTGATGAATTTTATCGTTATCGGCGCAGCCATAAAAAGAATAAGCCCCGAATTAAAATCCATGCATCCACAAATTGAGTGGCGAAAGATTGCCGGTTTTAGAGAAATTGTCTCACACAATTATTTTGGTATAGATGCCGATGAGATTTGGGACATCATTCAAAATCACCTTCCGCCGTTAATTGAAAAACTTCGCGCCATTCTACCTTGATTTTCTTTCACGCAGCACCTGCGCTAGCTTCTTCGACACTTCACCCGCCCTTGTCCACACCATAAAATGCGAGCCGCGATCAATGATGCAATCCGCTTTTGTGTATTTAACCGGTAGAATTTTATCAGCGCTGCCGTGAATGTGAAAAAGGTTTTTCGGCCGCTCTTTTTGTTTCCAGCGAATGATGGCGTGCATTGCCCAGCGTACGAAAGCCGGCTGTGTGTTGGTGATGATGTAATCCATCAACCGCTTTTCATTCTTTGACCGTGCGCCAAACATCCAATGCACCAGCAGATTGGGTTCGCGCAGGAGCCACAGCGGTACGATCTTGTAAAGCGGAACGTGGCGGGCAAATTTGAAAAGCTTGGGAAACTCCGCTACGCAAGCCACACTTGAAATCAGAATTGTTTTTTGCGGATGAAGCTTTTGCGAAAGCACCGAAGCAATCATGCCGCCCATGGACAAGCCCACAAGTGCGAAGGGTTTTGACGTATCAATGCCTTTGGACAACCGCACCGCATAATCTTCCAGCGATTCAGCCTTGTGCGGTGCAATCCAATCAAGGTAATGAACGGGAAATTCCGGCGGCAACTGTATCCGTTCAAATGCCCGCCTGTCGGCGCCAAGCCCGCTGATGAAATACACGTTCATTCTTTTGCTTTAAGGCGTCAGGCCACTCAAAGCGGCCAGATGCCTTCTACGATTTTGCTTTAATCCAGCCAATGAGCGAAACAATTGTCCACGTTCCTTCCAGCACGCAAAACGGCCAGTAACGAATCAGGTAAGAGGCAAAGCAAGTCATGGCTGCGCCGATTGTGTTCAGGGCAAAGAATACTTTGCTCTGCGACGACATCCAACCAAAGGTGCTGCAGAAATAAGCTACCAAAATTAAAAACACGCCTACCGTTCCGATCCAGTCGCTGCTTGTCATGCGATGAATGTACACAAAAGCTGTTCCCGCATCAAGAATGAATAGCTGCAATAATTTCGGTGCTCAACGGCGAAAGAGCGGGCTCGAAACAGTGTGTGAGTACACCTTCTTCATTCACAAGATACTTGGCAAAATTCCAGGAAGGTGGCCGGTCGTTCCAGCCGTTTTTTTCTTTTGACGTAAGCCAGTGAAATACTGGATGCTGCGTTTCGTTTTTCACCACTACGGCTTTCTTTGCCAACGGAAAACTAACGCCGTAATTGATTGAACAAAACTTCGCAATCTCTTCGTCGCTGCCTTTCTCCTGCTCTCTAAAATCGTTTGCCGGAAAGGCGATAATCTCCAAGTCTTCTTTTGAATGTTGATATAACTTTTGCAGTTCGGCGTACTGCGGCGTATAACCGCAATCGCTGGCTGTGTTTACGAGCAAAACTTTTTTCCCTTTTAAATTTTCAAACAACAACTCTTTGCCGTTATTCAAAGTGACTGAAAGTGTGTAAAACGAAACCGGCGGCGCCGTTTGTTTGTTCGCAACCGTGTATGTTTTAGCCGTGTTTCGTCTTGCCAAAAGAAAAAGCGGATAAACCAGCTTTAAAATTCGTTGACGTAGCGTCATCTTGTGTGCATTAAAAAAAACCTGCAAGGGCAGGGTTGCTATGTTAGACGTGTTTATTTAAACGTGAACGGAAGCGTCACCTTCGCTTCGTCCCAAGCCATCAGCATGTCGGCGCCAATGGCGGATTTGGCGAACATAATTGTGAAAGCTTCGGTTGCCGGACTGTTCTTTTGCACCGGCACATCTACCCGCAAAACGTCTTTTTTTTCATCGTACTTAAAAGCGCCCCAAGTGTCAAGGTCTTTGTTGAAGATGATGGTCCATTGCGTTTCGGTAGGCAGCGCATAAAGCGTGTAACGTCCCTTCGACAATTTCTTGTCTTTAATCTTTACATCGCGATAGAGTTCAATTTCCGTTGCTTCGTTCGCGCCCAGTCGCCATACTTTTCCGTACTCAATCAGGCCGCCAAAAATTACCCTTCCTTCTTTTTGCGGACGGCTGTAGACCACTCTTGCCACCAGAGGCTCCGTTACTTTATCCTGAATTTTCAGCACCGGGTAATTGTCGGGGTAATAAGCCATGTCCATCGGTGACTTGTCCAACTGCGGAAGCTTTACGGAAGGCGATGCGGTGGTTGCAGGCGTAACGTTCGTAACGGATGTTTGCGCAAAGCAGACTTGCGCAAAGGCGAGGCTACAGAGAAAAAAAAGTTTGTTCATACGCAGGATATTTACCCGCAAATGTATTGCGGACAAGCGTTTTGGTACAGAAAAAATCAGGCGAGAAGTTCGGCGAGTTTTTGTTTTGTCGTTTGTTTAACAGCGGGAAAGAATTCTTCGTAATAATTCCGCAACTCGTCGTAATGTTTCAGCAACAACTCAAGGGCTGGCTCGCTGTCGCTGATAAAAGCAGCCCGTCTTATTAATCCGCGCAAGCTTTTGTAAATGCCGTCGGTAGTGCGGTAATGATAAAGCCAGTTTTCCATTTTCATGTACGTAAGCACCGGCAGGAAGCGTTGTGGCAAATGGACCGCTTCGTCTTCTAGTGTTTGATAAACATTGTTCGTGAACCGAAGAAGGGAATCATTAGGAAAAACATTTTCATCGCTTGCCAGAAAATGATCGTACACAATGTCCATAAGCGGTCCGCTGTACAAGCGGTACGCCGGCCGAAAGATTTGTTTGGCCTTTGCGGTAACGGGATGATCGTCGGTGAAGGCGTCAATGAAGCGGTGCAACTGAATTCCTTTTTGAACGCTTGCCGCATATAAAGATTTCTGCCTTCCTTTTATAAAATCCGAAATCATGTTTCCCACCAAAATGTGCGGCTCGTTAAACGACAGATACGCATGAGCGAGGTAATTCATCACACTAAATATACAGTTGGTGCACCTTAACTTTTTTTCAAGGCCGTGTTAAGATGCTTAACAGCCTTGTCCATTCTTCACAATTCGCTTGACCTGCCCTGTAACCAATTCTACTTTTGTTCCGTCACATTAACCATACGACAAAAACAAAATTTAAAACTTCTAAAACCAACATTATGAAATTTTTATTGGTAACCTTAATCAGTGTTCTGTCACTGGTGAACACAAAAGCCCAGGCTTCGGACGACGTGAACGTATCCGCCGCTGTATTGGCTTCTTTTCATTCGGCCTTCAAAAACGCATCGGACGTAAAATGGAAAACGTCCGGCGATTATTACAAAGCCGATTTCGTGGTGAACGAACAATACGTAACCGCGTATTACGATGACAACGCTTCTTTGGTAGCCGTTACCCGCAACATTAATTCGTACCAGTTGCCGGTAACGCTGCAAACAAAATTGAAAGCGTCGTACGAGAAGTGCTGGATATCCGACCTGTTTGAACTGAGCGACGAAAACGGCGTATCGTATTACGTTACCGTTGAAAACGGCGATACCAAAATGACGCTGAAGTCAGCAAACGCAAGTGATTGGAACGTGTACCAAAAGCAAAGCAAGTCATGAATAGTGAATGGTGAATAGTGAATGCGTGCTTTGCAAGAAGTCTTTGTAAACGTAAACGGCTTAATATTCACAATTCACAATTGACTATTGACTATTCACTACCTCGTTTTGGTGTGTAAAACGTCCCGCGGAAGTTCGCTTAAGGTGAACGGAAGCGGGATTTTTTTTGGCCTACATTTGCCGCCTAAAAATGATTGGCTATGAACAAAGGACCCGTTTCGCAATTTATAGAGCACCATTACCGCCATTTTAACTCCGCTGCTTTGGTAGATGGAGCCAAAGGCTACGAACAGCATTTGCTGGAAGGCGGAAAAATGATGGTAACGCTGGCCGGTGCCATGAGCACGGCAGAGTTGGGTATTTCGTTAGCCGAAATGATCCGGCAGGACAAGATTCACATCATCTCCTGCACGGGTGCCAACCTCGAAGAAGACATTATGAACCTGGTGGCGCACAACCATTATGAACGCATTCCGAACTGGCGTGATTTAACACCGCAACAAGAATGGGATTTGTTGGAGAGAGGACTGAATCGCGTAACCGATACCTGCATTCCCGAAGAAGAAGCATTCCGGAAAATTCAGACGCACATTCATAAAATTTGGAAAGAAGCGGACGACAAAGGCGAACGTTATTTTCCGCACGAGTTTATGTACAAGCTTTTGTTGAGCGAAGTAATGAAAGGTGATTATCAAATTGACCCGAAGCACAGTTGGATGATTGCAGCGGCGGAAAAAAACTTACCGATTGTTGTAGGCGGATGGGAAGACAGCACGATGGGAAACATCTTTGCATCGTATGTGTACAAAGGAGAGATCAACGCCAGTACAATGAAGAGCGGCATTGAATACATGGTGTGGCTGGCCAATTATTACAAGGACAACAGCGGCGGGAAAGGCATTGGCTTTTTTCAAATTGGCGGCGGTATTGCCGGTGATTTCCCCATTTGCGTAGTGCCGATGATGTACCAGGATTTGGAAATGCACGAGATTCCGTTCTGGAGTTATTTCTGCCAGATAAGCGATTCAACAACATCATATGGTTCTTATTCCGGTGCGCACCCGAACGAAAAAATTACCTGGGGCAAACTGGATATTCACACACCCAAATACATCATTGAAAGCGACGCAACAATTGTAGCGCCGCTGGTGTTTGCGTGGGTGTTGGGATGGTAGAGAGAACTAAGATTTGCAGGAAAGAAAAGATTAACGAAGAAAATAAAAAATGACCTCTGTTGAGGTCATTTTTTATTTCCAGATTTCGGCGAAATCAATGGCTGCTTCGCAGCCTTCTTCAAAACGGAAGCCGTATTGAAACTCCCTGCCTTTTTGCTTGAGAACGTACTCGCCGTTTTCCAAAACATACACTCCTGTTTCTTCTGTGTCAGGCGAGATGATAAGATAATAAGGCGGGTCGGCAAAGGATGGAAATGTCAGGTTGAACAACAGTGTGTTCGGCAATTTTGAAATCAACAAATTGATAGGCTTTACAGTGCTTGCAATTTTTTAGCGCCAAATAAAAAAGTGCACCTAGTGTATTTGCAATCATTTGATGCTTTGGCGTAGGCGCTGGACTCATCGCATACGGTATTCCATCAATCAGTTCCCAACGCCCTTCCCATTGCACATAATCTTCGTACGTGTAATAAGGTAATATCTTAACTGCGCCTGCCATGTTGATTCAAAGATAAACATTCAAAAAACAAACGCCGCTCCTTGCTTGCTGCGGGCGGGATTACAAAATAAATAAGCAGTTCTTCGATAAAAGACAAGGCCTCTTTTCAAACCGCTGCACCCTAAACAAAAAGGCTTCCGTGTGGAAGCCTTTTTGTTTAGGGTCGTTTGGTGTTTTCTTAGTGTAGGTCTTTTTTCAAATCCTTTGCGTCTTGCCGGCGTTCGCGTTTGTCCTGACGAATGTCGCGGCTGTCTTGCCGAATGTCTTTTTTATCAGCAACCAAATCTTTTGTGTCCTGGCGGATGTCCCTTCTGTCGTCTTTCAGTTCAGCGGTGTTGCCGGCTTTCTTATCAGCCTTCAATTCTTTCACGTCCTGATGAACGTCTTTCTTGTCGGCTACGATGTCTTTTCTATCCTGGTGACGGTCTCTTTTGTCTTGGCGAATGTCTTTGTTGTCACGGTGAATTTCACGCAGGTCGTGCCTGATTTCGCGGTGCTTTGTTTGTGCGTTTACCGAGGTAACGAATACCAGCGCTGCACCAAGCAGCAGTACTTTCATTGTAGTTTTCATAACGAAGTTTTTTTGTTAATCAATCGTCTTACGCATCCATAGAACGCAACCCTTTTAAAAGGTTTAACGTCGTGCGCAAAAAAAACGCTTCAAAGATTGAAGCGTTTCCATTCATTAAAAACCGGGTGGCACATTCAGCGGTATGTCTCGTTTCAACATGGCATCGCGGTTGGCCATTTCCCAGCCGGTATAAAAAACCAACTGCGCACGTTTTTGCATCAGGTCGTAATTAATCTTATCAGGCGTATCGCTCGGCTTGTGGTAATCGGGACGCAACATGCCGTCGTAATAAAAAATAATGGGCACGCCGTAACGGGCAAAGTTGTAATGGTCGCTGCGGAAATAAATGCGCTCTTTATCGTTTGGATCATTGTACTTGTAATCCAGTTGCAGCTTCGAGTATTTGTTGTTGATGCTTTCAGAGATTGGTTTCAGGTCAGAACTTAATTTGTCATCGCCCACAACGTACACATAGTTCAGCGTATCGGGTTTGCGATCGGGATCGCTTCTTCCAATCATGTCAATGTTTAAATCAGCCGTTGTTTTGTCAAGCGGGTAAACCGGATGATCGGTGTACCATTCGCTCCCAAGCAAACCTTTTTCTTCTCCGCTGTTGCAGAGGAACAAAATGGAGCGGCGCGGACCCCTGCCTTCTTTCTTTGCCTTTGCAAAAGCTTCGGCTATTTCCAAAACGCCTACCGTTCCCGACCCATCGTCATCGGCACCGGGATAAAGAACGCCGTTTCGTTTTCCCAGGTGATCGTAGTGCGCACTGAACACAAGGTATTGGTCTTTTAAATCGGTGCCAGGCAACAAGGCCATCACGTCGCTTGCTGGCAATGTGGCCGTTGTTTTTTTCACATCAAGCAGCAATTCCGTTTTTACTTTTTGAACAGACGCAGGCGTTGTTTTTACGGCATCATATTTATCACCTGCGATGGCGCGGGCAACGCTTTCTGAGACTTGAAAAAAAGCCGGGTCAACCGATGGTTTAAAAGCGTGTATGCCTTGACGGCCTTTGCTACCTGTAGGCATTGTTCGCGGAAAATTTGAGCTCACGGCCAACACCACAGCCGGAGATTTTTTGTTCAATTGGCTGTAAAGATTTTGTGTGAGGCTGCCTACAATCATCACCGCCTTTCCGGCAAGATCCGCTGGTTTCAGGTCGTCCATTGCACCCGTTCCGATCAACAATACTTCGCTAAGCTTAAAGGTGGCTTGCGGGTTGCTGGCGTTCGCCGAAAAATCCTTGTCCAAGGCAAACGCCTTTCCGTTCACTTCCAATGCGGCGCCTGTTAAACTATCCTGGTACAAGTGGTAGTACATCTGGTAGTTGTCGCCGTTGCCAGGTTGCAAGCCCAAACTTTTAAAATAGTTTTCAATGTAAGCCGCAGCCTTTCGCTGGCCTTCGGTGCCGGTTTCGCGGCCTTCCATTTCGGGCGAAGCCAGGGTGTACAAATGCTTTTTCATGTCGGCGGCACTGATGTTTTTTGCGTACGCATCGGGCTTGGGGCCACTCTGTGCGAAAACGCAAACCACGCCGCTTGTAAACAATGCGGTGAGAACTCTCTTCATGTAATGTGTAATTTTTAAGGGATGAAAATATCCCATCTCTGCAAATACCGCGGAAAGAAAATTGTTAAACGGGAAAACAAGCGAAGCGTGAAAGTGAAATGATTAACGTCAAACGTAAGACGTGAAACCGGAGTAAACTAAAATTTAAAGACTTTACGGTCTCACCTCTCACGTTTGACGTTAATCATGCGCAGGCAATCTTGGCCACTCGTGTCCCGTGACGGCCGCCTTCAAATTCGGTGGAAAGAAAAATGTTCACCATCTCTTCGGCTGCCGGCGGCGAAACAAAGCGGGCAGGCAAACAAATCACATTGGCGTTGTTGTGTTGGCGAATGAGTTTCGCCACTTCGTTGTTCCAGCAAAGGCCGGCCCGAACGTTCGGGTGTTTGTTGGCTGTAATGGCTACGCCGTTGCCGCTGCCGCAAATTAAAATGCCAAAGGCCGCCTCGCCGTTTTCAACCGCGGCCGCCACGGGGTGCGCAAAGTCGGGATAGTCAACCGAGTCTTTGCTGTAAGCGCCAAGGTCTTTTACGCTCAGTCCTTTGCTTTGCAGCATTTCAACAATCATGGATTTATATTCAAAGCCCGCATGATCGGAACCAACAACAACGGGCCGGGACAAATCAAAAACGTAATTCATAAAAAAAGAGTTTGCGCAAAGATATAGGCCGCAAGATGTCTTGTGCACGTTGCTTTCTTTGCTTAATGTTGTGCTAAGCATGGAAGTGCCCGCCTGCCGGCGGAACAAAAGCTAAATCATTATTCTTCTGCAGATGACATAAAAAAAGCTCGATCAGGTCTATGGTTGGGCTTTTATTTTTTTGAGTTTATAGGTTCGCCTATCCATTGAGCCCAGTTGCGTCGCACTCTTGTACGTCTTGTTCATCATTGAGCAATGATCGTTGCGTTTCATGCTTTTGTTTATAATGACAAACGTGTTGAGACGTCAACGCTGCGCCATCATGGTTTTTGTTTCGTTGCCGTTAAAACCAAAGCGGCTTGCGAGGACGTAATACCAATGCGCTGCCACCGGCGGTGCGTTGGTAACAAGGCCGTCAAAGCCTCCTTCCGACATGTACAGGTCAATCAAAAATTGACTGTCAAGCGACCACACAAAGGCTTTCTTTCCCGCGCTGTGCATGACCGCCACGTTCTCCGGTTGAAAGCCGCCGGTGTACTGCGGCGCCCATACATTGGCGTTTACGTTCATCACTACCTCTGGATTCATTTCAACCAGCGACGGAATTTCTTCATACCCCTTCAGTTGCACAAAACATTTCAGCACATCGTTGTCGGGTATGCCGATGTAAATAAAAAATTTCCGTCCCAGCGCTGTGGCTCTTTGCAGGTAACGTTCCTGCAATTGTTGCACGATTTCCAGGTTGCATTCCTTTTTTATGTCGAGCCAAACGGTTTGCAACGGCGTTTTGTGCAAGAGGGTGTGCAGGCATTCATCGAGCGTTGGCATTACGCCGCCTTTGCGCAGCCGCAGTCTTTTTAATTCGCGCAGCGTGTAATTGTGAATCAGGCCGCCGTAAATTTTATTCTTCACCGTATGCACCGACAAAAAGCTATCGTGAAAAATTACGGGTACACCGTCTTTGGTCATGCGCACGTCTATTTCCACGCCAGTGGCGCCAAGCCTTGCGGCCATTTTCATCATGGCCAGCGAGTTCTCCGACACGGGCAAAAAGTCCACGTTGCGGGCCGCACCGCGGTGACCAATAATTTCAAAAGAATCATTTAGCGGCAGTGCGTGTTTGTAACGCAACAGGAGCGGTAGATGCGGCCTTTTGTTGTCGTTTCCAAAGCGGCCTTGCAGCAGCATTGTTTGCGTTGTACCTTGTTGCAACAAAGCCGATGCGCCGGCTGTTTTGCTCATCACCAAATGCACCAGGCCTGTGCCGTTGCTGCCTGCTTTGCGCCAATAGCCGTACAAAAGAACGGCGCCTCTGCGCACTTTTGCTTCGCAAACAAAATAGGTCCCGTTCTTTTGACAGAAGAACGAAAGGTGAAAAATTTTTCGCCGGCGTTCAATTGTGTAACTGCATTTTACCACGGCCGTGTCGCCAAAAACTTCAGTTCCTTTTTCAACGCTGTAAATGCCCTGCATTCGCTCACAGGCACTTCCCCTGAGCCGCCGTGCACCGGGCCGGTGAAAGCGCCACCAACGGCGGCGCGGTGTGGGTACGCTGCGGGTACGGTAGGCCACGTAAGCAGCCGCACCTACAACAACGGTCAGCAAGGTCCCGAGCAGAACGTACAAGCCTTTTGGCTTTGCCATAAAATTTGTCTCCTGTAACGATGCGGTGCAAGAAACAGACCGCATCCTCGTTGTTGCGTTCTACTTCATCGCTCAAGTACGATGGCGTTTTTGTTTACGCAGTAACGAAGTCCGTTTGGTGTGTATTTGTTTTGAAAAAGATGGCCGAGATGCGTACCGCAACGGATACACAGCAATTGTGTTCTGCTTCTGCCGTATGTATGCAAAGGCTGAAGCTTTACGCCACCTTCAACGTGCAACCAAAACGAAGGGAACCCGTAGCCGGCATCAAATTTCTTTGCGGCTTCAAACAATGTGTTGCCACAGCTTGTGCAGCAATAAATACCGGGATCGTTGTGGTAAAAAACAATTTCTTTGTCGTGCATCTGAATTATGCGGCTCTCCAGAATGGAAAGGTGCTGCGTTCGCGGCTATAGCTGGCGCTGGGCACTTGCCCTGGCTTTTCGGAACGCACCAATACGGGACGAGCAACAATCTTTCTTCTTCTTTTTTCTGCACCGGTCTCTTTTCTATTTTCCATGAGTGAATTCTTTTTTCTACAGAAGCAGAAAACAAAATAGTGCCAAAAATTTATTGTTCGTGAAGGCGTGTGAATTGTTTTTGTTCACTGTTGCTTTTCGTAACGGAAAGAACTTTTATCGGATAAAGGATGGCCGCCTTCCAAACCTTCGGGTGTAAAACGCAAGCGAAAATTTTGAAAGAAAACTTCCATCAACCAAGGCTCGGGCGCAAACACAAAATGATTGTGCAAGGTTTTCTTTATCACAAAGACTGATTTCTTTTCGGGGCAAAATTCAAATCCAAGTTCAAGGCGGCTTATCATTTGCGAACGAAAAACAACAATGCCTTTTTCGTTCGTTACGCCTTCCTGCATTTTGCCGTTTCCAAATAATCTGCAATGAAAATAGCGAAGCAACGAAGCATCGCTTTCTTTTATCTGCACGGTGATTTTATCATCAGCGATTTTGTTGTCTGCGAGCAACTTAAAATCATAGAGAGGCTTTGCTTCACTGTTCAATACAAGTGTGTCGTTTTGCACCGACCAACGTCCTTTGCCGTAACGATCCAAGGCGCCATAAGAGAAGAAGAACGCAAACGTACTGTCGCTGTTTAGCTTAAATCCCGATGCCGTTTCCATCACGCCGCGCAGGTAATATTCACCCACCGGTGGGTTCATTGTTTGCGCCTTCATTGCGAAAAAACAAAGCGTAAAAGAAAAACCAAGCGTGCAGGCTTTGGCCAAAATCATTCAGCAAAGAAAGCAGAAGAAACCGTTTTGTAAAAAGCACTAACCGCAAATACAAGAGACATTTGCACAAATCATTTACAGTGCTGAAGAATTTTTGTCATGGCCGCCGTATCCTTTTGAAGACCGGCAATGGTTGCGCTATCGGTGTTGCCGTATTTCTGTTTAATCCCTTCCATTACGCACTTGCAATGCGCATAGGCTTTTGCATCGCCTAACATGGTTTTGCTTGAAGCCTTGCTGCTTTCAACGCAGGCATCAATAAAGCTTAATTCGGCCTCTCTTTCCTGGGAGTCGCGGCTTAAGGCCCGGGTAGCGGTATCACCCTTTGTAACTTCATTGGCCGTTGCCGTATTCGAATTATTAGTACAAGAAAGCAAAACGGCGCCGCTGATAAGGCATAAGAATACGGGCACAAAGCGGAGATAATTCGTTGTCATGAACTGCATGGTTTTTGCAATAAAGGCTGCAATTTGAATACCAGCAATGGTTGCTGTAAAATTTGAAACGGCCAAACCGCGCCAACTGATCTTTTCCGGTGTACGCGAGGCATTTACGGTTGAAGGATATTTTTAAAATAAATTTTGTTGACCGGGAGAATTGGAAAGTCCCAATAGTAAAAAACATTATTTTAGTAACCCATGCACCCGTTAACCCCAATAGTGCCGCCCGTAGCCATGCTTCACTGCGTTTCTGATTCAAGGGAAGGCTCGCTGGCCAATTGGTGCATTAGCCGGAAGGCGTTTCTGCAGTTGCTGAATACCCTTGAAGAGGCGCAGTGCCAAACCACGCATTTTGCCGAATTAACAGAGCAAAAAAAGACCGGCGGCTTTTCCCGCAAGGTCATTCTCACCTTTGACGACTGTGCGAAACATCTTCTCGACTTTGCCGTACCCGAACTCGTCAAACGCAAGCTGAAAGCGGCTTTTTTTATGCCCACGGCTTATATTGGCGGCTACAATGCCTGGGACGTGGAAAAGGGCGCCGAAAGAATGGAACTGATGAACCAGGAGGACTTAAAAGAGCTGGTGCGCCTGGGCATGGAAGTGGGATCGCATTCGCATCACCACATTGAATTGAAAAATTTATCGGGCACAGAAAAATTAAGACAGGAAGTAAGACTGAGCAAAGAACTTTTGCAAGACATTACCGGCCGGCCCGTTTACTCTTTTGCTTATCCTTTTGGCTCGGTGCCGGATGACTACCGAACCGTTTTATCATCGGCCGGTTACCACTACGGATTAAGCATTTACCAACCCTTTGAAACAAAACTGGCCTTGCGCCGGTTTGGCGTTTATGAAAAAGACACACCGGCTACGTTGCGCAAAAAGCTTTCCGGCCGCTACCGCTGGATGCGAACGCTGTACGACGCAGTTAAAAAAAACTGAGTGAAAAAGGTTCTGATTATCTCGCCTCACTTTCCACCTGTAAACGCACCCGACATGCAGCGTGTGCGCATGAGTTTACCCTATTACAAAGCCTTGGGATGGGAAGCCGTGGTGCTTTGCGTGGACGATAAATTTGTTTCGGGTTACAAGGATGCTTTGCTGAACGAAACCATTCCTACCGACGTTGAAGTGCACAAGATAAAAGCCTGGCCCGAAAGGATGACGAGGCGGCTTGGCATTGGTAGCTTGTCTTTGCGCTCTTACTATCATTTTAAAAAAGCGGGCAGCAAGCTTTTAAGCGAACGCAGATTTGATCTGGTATTTTTTTCCACCACGCTTTTTCACGTTTGCGCATTGGGACGCTATTGGCAAAAAAAATTCGGGGTGCCGTTTGTGGTGGACATGCAGGATCCCTGGCGAAACGATTTCTTTCTTACCAAACCAAAATCGCAGCGGCCGCCCAAGTTTTGGTTAAGCTATTTGCTAAACAAAAAACTGGAAGCCTACACCATGCCTTACGCCGCGGGGCTGATGTCGGTTTCGCAAGCTTATATAGATAACTTGAAAAGCCGTTATCATGCCCTTGACAGCCGGCCTTCGCTCCTGCTTCCTTTTGGTCTTTCGGACAAAGACTTTCAGTTAGTGCAGCAAAAAAATATTACACCCGAAATCATCAGCGGCAAAAAAATAAGCGTGGTGTACATGGGTGCCATCAACAAATTTTTTCTGCCGCTGATAAAGGCTTTCTTCATCGCGTTCAAGAAAGCAGCACCCAATACAGAGGCTTATCATTTTTATTTCATCGGCACCAATTATGCGCCATCGGTCAATAAAAAGCCGGTGGAAAAAATCGGGAAAGAATTAAAGATCGAACATCTCATTACCGAAGTGCCGCAACGCATTCCTTACTTCTCGGCGCTTTCCACCATCATGCACGCCGATATTCTTTTTATACCGGGATCTTCGGATGCGGACTACAACGCTTCGAAGGTTTACAACAACATCTTTTCGGGCAAGCCCATCTTCTCCATCTTCAACGAAAAAAGCCTTGTAAAAGAAGCCATCAACGAAACGGCTGCGGGTGTAGTAGTGGGCATTTCGGAAACCGATACGCAGGAAACACTGGTGCAAAAAATTGAGGAGGCTATGCCGCATTTTATGCAACTGCACCAAAAGAAAGTAGAGTTAAAGCCGGAGCCTTTAAAAAAATATCTGGCGACTTCAATGGCCGAACAACAAACACGTTTTTTCGCGAAGGTGCTGAGTTGCTACGTAGCGCCGTTTTTGGTATTGATGGACGGCTGCACGGTGTAAGAAAATGAATGACGAGTGATGAGTAACGAACGGTTTCCTAAAGTTAGAGGCCGTTCAATTGTGATTACGCACCTGCAAGCACACATCAACCATCACTCATGATTCATTATTGATTATTCATTATTTCGTTGCCTTCTTTTTCACAGCCGCCTTTTTCTTTGTTACAGCTTTTTTTGTCATGCCTTTTTTCACCGGCCATTTGCCATCGGCCCGCAGGTTTTCTTTCATCACGTCCCAGTAAGGCTTCGTGTAATCCACCAGTATTTCGGCGCCTGCCGGGACGTCTTTTGTGGTTTCAATAAACGCACGGTTGCCTTCGTTCACGTACACGCCGTTATTGGTAATGCCTTTAATGCGGGTTAATCCTTTCGCGTCGTTTGCATAACGGGCATGAGCCGAAAGAGTGCGTCGTGCGTCAATGACGTTGTTGCGGTTAATGGTGTAGATGTAATAGTTGGTGGAATCGTTTTTCACTTCTTTCCAAACGGTTCTTCGGCCTTTGTATTCGACAACGCGGGTGCCTTTGGGAATGTCAATCTTTGTAAACAAGCCTTTGCCTGCGCCGGGGATGGTTGATTCTTTTACAAACAAATACTTTTCGAGTAATGCCATAATCTGTTGTTTATACGTGCCGGGCCGCTTGGAGCGGCCCGGCACGTGAGCCGCAAAGAAAAAGAAATAATGAAAGGCAGATAGAAAATTTTATACCGCAGCCTTGCCCCGCATTTCACGTTCAACCCGGCCGCTACAGTATCGCCTCTCACTTGCCATCCCGATGAGGGGGAACTGTGCGTTGCGTTTTGATGAATGTGGTGAAAGAGAATCGACTTTCTCTCTTTTCTCACACCATTGTGCACAGAGTCTCGTACCCGGCATGACAAGTCAGAGGCGGTACCCGCCGGAAAAGACTGAAGTATTGAAGAATGATTCAACGATGATGAATAAAGTTCTGAACGATGAAGTGTGCGACGCAACGGATGATGAGAGTAGTTATACAGCCGGTAACACAAAACAAAAGTGCAGCCTAAAGACTGCACTTTTGGGGAATGACGTGTCATGCAAAAATTCTAAAAACCGCTCTTGTTGTCTTTCGGCAATTTGCTGTTTAGGTAATTCACTTGCTCGGTTAATCCGTTTTCGGTTTTTTCCTTTTGCACTTCGCGAAGGGCTGTATAAATCTGCGGCATCACTTGTCCGCGAATGTTTTCGGGAAGGGCGGTTTCCAATCCCAGAATAGCATCTACGCCCTTTTTAAAAATTTCGGTATCCGGTGTAGCGCTTATCAATTCAAAAACACCGCTAAGTGCCTGAAACTTTTTCTGTCCAAAAGGCATGGCTTCGTAATCAGAGAGCAGTTTCAGCGCAGCGCCTTTGTCCCTTGCGCTCATAATGCTTTTTGTCGCCATTTCAAGCCGGCCTTTTACTTTTCCTTTCACCAGTTGCTTGGCTGCGTCAAAGGCCGCAGTTGTGTCAACCTTGTTCAGCGCTTCCAACGCAGCGCCGGCAACGGCATAAGATGAATCGTTCACGGCAGCTTTAAACAGCGGCGCATATTTGGCAAACTTGTATTGACCCAACTTGCCGATGGCGGCTGCTTTCACTCTCCGGTTATCATCTTTTGCGGCTTCGGCCAGTGGCGCCTCTGCCGCGTTCTTTACTTGCGCCAGGCTCATGTCAAGATTGCTGATGGCGTAAGCCCGCAAGGGTGCGTAGTTGTCTTTTACCGCCGCCAGCATGATTTGCACACCGCCTACTTCGGCTTGTTTTTTCGTAGCCGCATCAATGGCTTCGCGGCGGTCCACGTAATTGGCCGCGTGGTGATACTGAAAAGCATAATCATCCAGCGATTTGTTCTCCGTTTTATCGGCGAGCAAAATTTTATCTGCGTCAAAATTGATGAACGAAGGTTTTGATGAAGCGGGAAAATAAAACGTGTCCACTTTGGCCTTTACCCATACGTTGTAGCGTGTTGGCGTATTGCCCGTCCACACGTCAACGCTTGCGGGCAAGGTGAAGATTTTATCGCCCTCCTGCTGTTGCTCTACAATCACCGTTGCCTGCTTGCTTGCGGCATTATAACCGTAAGTGATGTTCAACTTGGGGTTGCCGCTGCCGTAATACCATTGGTTGAAAAACCAGTTGAGGTCTTTGCCGGTTACGTCTTCAAAAGCAAGCCGCAGTTGTTGCGCCTCGGCGTTTTTATACTTATAAGTATTGAGGTAAAGATTGAGCGATTTAAAGAAAGCGCTGTCGCCAACAAACCTACGCAGCATTTGCAAAATGGCGCCGCCCTTGTTGTAGCTCACCGCATCAAACACATCTTCTTTGTCGTTGTAATAAAACCGAACAAGGTTCTTGTTCTCGCTGTGGCTGCCCAAGTAGCCTTTGGCCGAATTGTAGCGTTCTTCGTTGCCGGCGTCTTTGCCGTAATGAAACTCGTTCCAAAGCTGGGAGCCCAGTGTGGCAAAAGATTCATTCAACGTAATGTTGCTCCAGCTTTCGGTGGTCACGTAATCGCCAAACCACTGGTGAAACAGTTCATGGGCAATCACATCTTCCCAGCGGTTGCGTTCCGATAGCTCCCTTGCATCTTGTTGAGCCCCTTCGCCATGAAGTGTAGCCGTTGTGTTTTCCATGGCGCCGCTCACGTAATCACGTCCCACAATTTGCGAATACTTCACCCAGGGATAATCAACCCCTGTAAGTTTGGAAAACAGCGCAATCATCTCCGGTGTGTTGCCAAAGATGCGGCGGGCAACGGGTGCGTATTCTTTCTCCACATAATAGCTGACTTCCTTGCCTTTGTAACTGTCTTTTACAACAGCATAGTCGCCAATGCCGATAAAGAAAAGGTAAGGCGAATGCGGCTGGTCCATCTTCCAGTAATCGGTGCGGGTTCCGTCGCTGTTTGTCTTTTGCGAAACCAGTTTGCCGTTGCTCAGCGAAACGTATTTGGCCGGAACAGTCAGGTAAAATTCATCCGTTGTTTTTTGGTTCGGTTTATCAATCGTCGGTATCCAAACCGATGTGGCTTCTGTTTCACCCTGCGTCCATATTTGTGTGGGCTTTTCTTTGTCTTCGCCCAAAGGATTAATAAAGTACAAACCCTTTGCATCGGTAATGGCGGCGCTGCCTTTTGCCTTAAACTCGTTTGGCTTTGCTGTATAGGAAATGTAGATTGTGTAAGGCTCGGTGTTGCGGTAGGTCTTGTCAAGGTGAACGTTCAAAAACAAACCATCATAATCGTATTTCAGTGAATTGTTCTTCGCGCCTTTTACCACCGCTACTTCGTGAATGTCCATGCCTTTTGCATCGAGGCGAAGCGAATCAGTAGGATAAAAATGCGGCTTTAGCGTGATCCAGGTTTTGCCGTTAAGCTGTTGCTTTTGGTAATCAAATTTTGCGTCAAGTTTTGTGTGCACAAGATCGTTTATGCGGTCGGGGGTGGCACGGTAAACCGACGAAACACCGGGCTGTTTGTCGCGCTGCGCAAAACCGAGCATTGCAGAAAGAGAAAAAAAAGATAGCAGGAAAATGCGTTTCATATACATCGTTTAGGGGTACAAATGTAAAGCAACGAGAACGAGGATAACCTGCACGAAAATCTTTCCGTGAAGCGTTTTGGTAAAAACCGCACAGGAGAGTTCTGCGTAGTTTTTCTAAATCTTTTTCCTTAATTACTGTAAACGGCAATTTCTGCTTGTACGGACAGAACACCCCTTCTATCTTAGCCGCCAATCCTCGTATTATGCATATACAAATGCAGCTCATGATGTACATCGGCAACGACCTCATTGAAGCGGTTCCACTCGACCGCGAGCAGGTACCGGTTCCAGGTTACCTTGGCAACATCAAACGTCAGTTAAAAGAAAAATACAAAGACACTTTGCAAAACGCTTCGCGGGCTGCTGAATTTTTGGTGATACCACCAGTGGTTGAAATAGCCGTTAGCGAATAACCAAAACAAACAGGCAGCATAGGTTATTCGTTCCTTCTCGATTTCTCGGCCGGATGATCAAAATGGGACGCATTTAGTTTTTTGTAGATGACCGTGGAGAGTTCGCCAATCTGATGCCGGAGGTCGCTTACGTCCTCCCAGGAAGAGCCGGAAAGAAGCCGGTTTTCCAATTCTTTGTTTTCATCCCTGTAAAGGGCTTGTAATTGCTCAATATCCAACTTCCACAAATCTTTCTTCACGGCTAAACGTTTAATAAAACTGAGCAGCAAAAACAATTCCGTTTGTAAAAGGAAAGAGGGAAAAGTTTTGCCCAACGTAAAACAATTTTCATTGTATGCACCAAGGGAGCGCAAGGCTGAACCCGCTTATCTTTCCTTATTTTAGCCGCTTTACAAGTTTTGCTGTTATGAAAAAGATTGTCTTTTCCCTGTCGCTGCTTTTGTTTTCCACAATTGTTTTTGCGCAAAAAAACCTGGCGCCGCTCACGGTTGAAAAAATCATGCGTGATCCCAAATGGATGGGCACTTCGCCTTCCAATCCTTATTGGAGCGCCGACGGACGCTACCTGTTTTTTTCCTGGAACCCCGACAAGGCCGAAAGCGATTCGCTTTATTATATCTCGTTAAGCGATAGAACACCGAAGAAAGCAACGGTGCAAATGCAGCGAAACATTCCTTCGTTTAACAGCATCGTGTACAACACGGCGAAAACGGCCTATGCTTATACAAAAGACGGCGATCTTTTTTACGTGGACGCACAAAAGCGTGAACACCGCGTTACGCAAACAGTGGAAGCCGAAAATTCTCCGCAGTTTATTGAACGCGATGCGAAGATTGCTTTTACCCGTGCGCAAAACCTTTACGCTTTCGACATCGCTTCTGGCTCGACAACGCAGCTTACCAATTTTGTACGCGGTGCTGCATCAAGAGAAGTGCCGCTAAACGCACAGGAAAAATGGTTGAGCCAGGATGCCTTGCGCATGTCGCAGGTATTGCAAGAAAGAAAAGCACGAAGAGATTCGGCGGAAGCCATTGCCAAACGCAGCAAGCCAAAAGAGCTTCGCAGCATTTATACCGAAGACAAGGCTGTATTTGGCAGCGTCGTTTCTCCTGATGGACGGTTCGTTGCGTACCGCTTGTTCAGGCAACCGGCCAACGCAAAGAATACGATCGTTCCGAATTACGTTACCGAATCAGGATTTACCACCGACATCAACGGAAGAACCAAAGTAGGTGCGTCGCAAAGCGCTACAGAACTGTATGTTTTCGACAAAGAAAAAGACACCGTGCTATTGGTGAAGACTGAAAGCATCCCAGGCCTTTACGATTTACCCGATTACGCAAAAGACTATCCATCCAAAGACACAGGAAGAAAAAAACCGGTGCCGAGAAACGTTTCTTTTCGCGGACCGGTTTGGAATGACGAAGGCACAAAAGCAGTTGTTGATGTTCGCTCTGCCGATAACAAGGACCGCTGGATCATGCTGCTTGACCCGGCAACGGGCACGTTGAAAAACATTGACCGCCTGCGCGACGAAGCCTGGGTGGCTGGCCCCGGAATTTTTTCCCTGCCCGTTTGGACAGACGAGAACACAATTCTTTTTCAAAGCGAAGCCGATGGTTATTCGCACGTGTACAAGCTTGATGTAAACACAGGAGTGAAAACACAACTCACTCGCGGCAAGTACGAAATCAGCAATTTGCAGTTGGCGAAAGACAAAAAGTTCATCTATTATACCGCCAATGACATACATCCCGGCGACTACCAGGTATATCGCATGAACCTTGCTAACGGTGCAAAAGAAAAGCTGACAACTACTACGGGCATCAACCGCTTTGAGCTTTCGCCCGACGAAAAAAACATCGCTGTTTTGTATTCTTATTCCAACAAACCCTGGGAATTGTATTTGCAGGAAGCCAAGCCAAACACAAAGCTTCAGCAGATCACCAATCTTGCGATGTCTGAAGAATTCAAAAGTTATCCCTGGCGCGACCCGGAGATCGTCACCTTTACCGCACGTGACGGCGCAACGGTTTATGCACGGTTGTACAAGCCTTCCACGCAGGCCGCAACAAAACCTGCGGTGATTTTTGTGCACGGCGCCGGCTATTTGCAAAACGTGCACAAAGGCTGGAGCACTTACTTCCGCGAATACATGTTCAACAATTTATTGGCCGACAAAGGCTACACGGTTTTGGACATTGATTACCGCGGCAGCGAAGGTTATGGTCGCAATTGGCGCACGGGCATTTACCGCCACATGGGCGGAAAGGATTTGGACGACCAAGTTGATGGCGCAAATTATTTAGTAAAGCAACAGGGCGTTGACCCGAAGCGCATTGGTCTTTATGGCGGATCATACGGCGGTTTTATAACCTTGATGGCGATGTTTACCCAGCCGGATGTTTTTGCCGCCGGTGCGGGCCTGCGCAGCGTAACCGATTGGGCGCATTATAACCACGGCTACACATCAAACATTTTAAACGAGCCTTACAACGACAGTCTTGCTTACAAAAGAAGTTCGCCCATTTATTACGCCGAAGGTCTGAAAGGCCATTTGCTCATGTGTCACGGCATGGTGGACCAGAACGTGCATTTCCAGGACATCGTTCGCTTAACGCAGCGGTTGATTGAATTGGGCAAGAACAATTGGGAGTTGGCGGTTTACCCGGTAGAAGACCACGGCTTTGTTGAACCAAGCAGTTGGACGGATGAATACAAAAGGGTTTTGAAATTGTTTGAGGAGACGTTGAAGTAATGCAGAAAATTTACGCGGTTTGATGCAGACCCAGATCGGTGGGCAAACCGTCGAGGCTTTGCAGGTTATTTTTTTGAATGTATTGTTGCAAGCCTTTTTCGCCCAATTTCTCCGCCCACAAAAAATGTTTGTCGCGTTCGCCCTTGTACGCATACAAGGGCACGCCATAGCCGCAGGACGTTTGTACCAGATGAATGTCGGCAACAATGATCTGCCTCGTGCTTGGGTAGATTGTAAATGCCGGTGCATACACTTCCCACTCCGCCGTGTTTGGCAAAACTGCTTTGCCCTTGCCATAAAGACGCAGAATGTTTGGCGCACCATCAAACGAACAAAACATAAACGTGATGCGGCCGTTTTCCAATGTGTGTGCCGATGTTTCGTTACCGGAACTGATAAGATCTGCGTAGCCAACCTTGGCTTCATTCAATACACGAAAACAATCAAGTCCTTTGGGCGAAAGGTTTACGTGGCCATCGGCACTGAGCGGTGCCGTGGCGGTAAAAAACAGGTGTTGCTGTTGAATGAATTCAATATGCGCTGGCTTGATTTCGGTACTGAATTTTCCCATGACGATTGATTAAGCACAGTGAAGGTAAATGGGTGCAGGCATCACGTGTTGAAGCTGACGATATGAACGCAAAAATTTAGGCAACGGTTAACAGGTTTGCGATGTGGTGGCATTCCGTGTTTCGTCAGCCTAAATCTATTACAATAGTTGAATGATGTTCGTTTGATTAGCACATGTTCGTCAGCCACCATATTGCAAACCTGATGTTATGCGCTTTTCCGCTTTGCTCTTGCATGTCGTTTCTCCAAGATGTCTTGCATGTCAATTGGATAGATAGAAAGTTCAATGTCTAATCCAATTTCTCCTGCAAGTTTCAGCAATTCACTTGGAAACCTGTCCGACTGCAGATGTACCTTTTCGTTATCAATGCGAAGATTGATGCCAAAGTCCAAAAGAGCAAGGTCTACTTCTTTCACTTGCTTGATGCGGGAAAGTTTGTCCTTGTGCCTTTTTAAATACCGAATGGTGTCTTTGATTTGCTTATCTAGTTCATCCAATCGGCTTTGCTGGTCTGAATTGCTATTCTTGCGTGCTCTACCTTTTTGCCTTCGGGTTTACTTTTGAACATCGGTTCTCCTTTGTAAATTCGGGTGAAGCCACGAAGTTTACTTTTTGCAAGAAAAGCGTCAATATCTAAATCTTTTCCAAGTATTACAAGATTACAGGGCATAGGCAATTAGGTTGGTCGGTCAAGTTGTGCCTAACGGCTCCGGCATTGCCGACGTGACGGCGAAGAAATGCGAAAGCCTTGCTGTTTGAGTGTTTCGAAACATAGTTCTTTACAACTTTCGAAGGTCCGGCTTTCATCATTTCGAAAGCAGGAACGGCG
>Ga0308175_100000048_pt1 | contig 95150 bp, 95 predicted proteins | sample PhyCR1_3_FD_203893 | JGI IMG/M metagenome (GOLD analysis project Ga0308175, IMG submission 203893) | Soil microbial communities from UC Gill Tract Community Farm, Albany, California, United States - DLSLS.C.R1 | ecosystem: Environmental > Terrestrial > Soil > Agricultural land | place: USA...
CCCCCACGGCGTCGCCAAACGCTCGAACATATCGACACGCACATCGAAATCTCCAACGGCCAACAACTGCTCAGCGGCATAAAACCCCGCCGGACCCGACCCGACAACCGCAACACGAATGGGGGAGATGGACATGGCCAGGAGGGTAGCCGTCGGTCGGTGAAGACGCGGTCAAACCGCGGGGTGCGCGCTCAGTCCAGCAGCGCGGCGAGCGCGTCGGGCTCGGTGACGGGCGCCTGGCAGGCGAAGCGCTCGCACACGTAGGCGGCCGGGCGGTCGTCCGGACCGGTCGTGCGGCCCGCGAGCAGCGGGACGGTTCCGTCCTCTTCGCCGCTGCCTCCGGCCAACACGACGTGCGGGCGAAACGCTTCGCGCACCGTCCGCACGAGCGCATCGGCGGCCGGACCCGTTCCGACGATCGCCACCTCGCGCACGTCGTCCGCGAGCAGCAGGTCGAGCGCCCGCAGCAGATGCGCGAACGCGAGCGGATGGCGCGCGGCAAGCGGGTGCAGCAGCGCGATCACGCCGCGTGCGCGCTGCTCGTAGGACGCCTCGCCGGTCAGGCGCGCGAGGCGCAGCAGCCCGAGCGCCATCGACGAGTTGCCGGACGGGATCGGCGTGTCCTCGAGGTCCTTGCGCCGCGCGACGAGCTGCTCATGGTCGTCCGCGGTCGAGAAGAAGCCGCCGCGCTCGTCGTCGGCGAAGCGCGCGATCGTCACGTCCGCCAGCGAACGCGCCTCGGCGAACCAGCGCGCCTCGAACGTCGCCTCGTACAGCGTCAGCAGCGCCTCCAGCAGGAACGCGTGGTCCTCCAGGTAGCCGGCGAGATGCGCGCGGCCGCCCTTCCAGGTGCGCAGGACGCGGCCGTCGTCGGTGCGGCGCAGCTCCCGGAGCAGGAAGTCCGCGCAGGCGCGCGCGGCGTCGAGATAGTCGACGCGCTCGAGCACCGCGCCCGCCTCGGCGAGCGCGCTCACCATCAGCGCATTCCACGAGGTCAGCCGCTTGTCGTCCAGTCCCGGCCGCACGCGCTGGTCGCGCGCCGCCATCAGCCGGCGCTTGATCTCCGGCAGCTCCGGCGGGTCGTCGTCGGAGCCGGCGCGCACGAGGATCGACGTGCCCTCGAAGTTCCCCTGCTCGGTGACGCCCCAGTGCGCGGCCGCGATCTCGAACAGCCGCTGCTCGCCGAGCGCGTCGCGCAGCTCGTCGGGCGTCCACACGTAGAACTTGCCCTCGACGCCCTCGGAGTCGGCGTCGAGCGCCGAGGCGAAGCCGCCCTCCGGCCCGCGCAGCTCGCGCAGCGCCCAGTCGAGCGTCTCGGTGCAGACCTGCCGCAGCAGCGGATCGCCGCCGCTCACCTGCCACCCGTGCAGGTACGCGCGCGCCAGCAGCGCGTTGTCGTAGAGCATCTTCTCGAAGTGCGGGACGACCCACGCGGCGTCGACGCTGTAGCGCGCGAAGCCGCCGCCGAGCTGGTCGTAGATGCCGCCGCGCGCCATCGCGCGCAGGGCGCGCAGGGCGGGGTCGGCTGGGCTCGGGCGCGCCTCGCCGCCGTCCGCCTGACCCAGCAGCAGCTCGATCGCGCTCGCCTGCGGGAACTTCGGCGCCCCGCCGAAGCCGCCGTGCGCGTGGTCCTCGCGGTCGGCGATCGCCTGCGCCGCGGTCGCGAGCAGGCCGGGCTCCGGCTCGCCGGGCTCGGGCTCGATGCGCGCGCTCACGCCGAGGTGCTCGACGATCCGCGCGCCCTGCTGCTCGATCTCGGCGCGGCGCTGCGTCCACGCCTCGACGATCGCCTCCAGCAGCTGTCTCCAGCCTGGAAGGCCGTGGCGGCCGACCGGCGGGAAGTACGTCCCGGCGTAGAACGGCACCTGGTCCGGCGTCGCGAACGCGTTCAGCGGCCAGCCGCCGTGGCCCGTCATCGCCTGCACCGCGTCCATGTAGATCGCGTCGACGTCGGGACGCTCCTCGCGGTCGACCTTGATGCAGACGAAGTGCTCGTTCATGAAGGCCGCCACCTCCGGGTCCTCGAACGACTCGCGCTCCATCACGTGGCACCAGTGGCAGGCGGAGTAGCCGATCGAGACGAGCAGCGGGACGTCGCGCTCGCGCGCCTCCGCGAGCGCCTGCTCGTCCCACGGCTGCCAGGCGACCGGGTTGTCCTGGTGCTGCAGCAGGTAGGGGGAGGTCTCGTGCGCGAGCCGGTTGGACACTGGCCTCACGGTAGCGTTCCCGTCATGAGCCACCACCGTCATCCCGTCTCCGCCGCCGGCGCGCCGCCGGCGATCGGCCCGTACGTGCACGCCGTGCGCGCGGGCGGGCTGCTGTTCTGCTCCGGTCAGATCCCGCTGCATCCCGAGACCGGGGAGCTCGTCGGCGCGAACGCGGCCGAGCAGGCGGGCCGCTGCCTGGAGAATCTCCAGACCGTGTGCGCGGCGGCGGGCGCGAGCCTCGCCGACGCGGTGAAGATCACCGTCTACCTGCGCGACATGGCCGACTTCACCGCCGTCAACGAGGTCTACGGCTCGTTCTTCGAGAGCGATCCGCCGGCGCGCGTGGCGGTTGCGGTCGCCGGGCTCCCGCGCGACGCGCTGGTCGAGCTGGACGCCGTCATCGCACTGCCGGACTGAGCGAACTGGCGCGATGGACGAGGCGGCCGTCGACCTCGCGCGCATCCGCGCCGCGGCAGCCGTCGGGGTCGGCGTCGTGCGCGAGACGCCGGTGCTCGAGTCGCGGACGCTCGCCGAACGCGTCGGCGGCGCGATCGCGCTGAAGGCCGAGAGCCTGCAGCGCACCGGCTCCTTCAAGCTGCGCGGCGCGCTCGCCAAGCTCGCGGCGCTCGGCGACGCCGCGCGCGACGGCGTGATCGCCGGCAGCGCCGGCAATCACGGGCAGGCGGTCGCCTACGCGGCGCGCGAGCGCGGCGTGCCGTGCGAGATCGTGATGCCTGAGGGCGCGGCGATCACGAAGGTCGAGGCGTGCCGCGCCGCGAGCGCGCGGGTGCGGCTGGTGCCCGGCTCGGTCGACGACGCGGTCGCGACGGCGCGCGAGCGCGCCGCGGAGGCGGGCATCGCGTTCCTGCACCCGTACGACGACCCGGACGTGATCGCGGGACAGGGCGGCGTCGGGCTCGAGCTCGCGGCGCAGGTTCCGCAGCTCGCGCGCGTGATCGTGCCGATCGGCGGGGGCGGGCTCGCGAGCGGCGTCGCGATCGCCGTCAAGGCGCTGCGACCGGACGTCGAGGCGATCGGCGTGCGGATCGAGCCGCACGCGAGCACGATCGCCGACGGGATCGCCGTGAAGGCGCCCGGCGAGCTGACGCGGCCGCTGCTGGAGCGGTGGATCGACGACGTCGTCGCCGTCGGCGAGGACGACGTGGCGGAGGCGATGGTGCTGCTGATGGAGCACTCGAAGCTCGTCGTCGAGGGCGCCGGCGCGGTCGGCGTCGCGGCGCTGCTGGGCGGCGCCGTCACGGCGGCTGCCGACGGGACGACCGCCGTCGTGCTCTCGGGCGGCAACGTCGACGTCGGGCTGCTCGCGTCGCTTGCACGCCGTCACGAGTCGATCGCCGGCCGCCGGCTCGTGGTCGTGACGACGCTGCCGGACCGTCCGGGCGAGCTCGGACGCCTGCTCGCGCTCGTCGCGCGACACGGCGCCAACCTCGTCGACGTCGTGCACCTGCGCGAGGGCGTCGCGCTGCACGTGCGCGAGTCGGCCGTCCAGCTCGTGCTGGAGACGCGCGATCGCGAGCATGCGCAGGCGGTCCTCGACCGGCTGCGCGAGGCGGGCTACGAGGTCGCGACGGCGCGATAGGCGCGCGCCGCCTCTACGAGCCCGCCGATCACGCGGCTGCGCTCGTCCGCCTCCGGATGCCACTGCACGCCGAGCACGAACTGCTCGCCGGGCAGCTCGAGCGCCTCCGGCAGGCCGTCGATCGTCGCGACGCCGGTCACGACGAGCCCCTCGCCGACGCGGTCGACGCCTTGGTGGTGATGGGACTTCGTGCCGTGCAGCTCCTCGCCGGCGGCGCGCGCGGCGAGCGAGCCGGGCACGAGCCGCACGTCGTGGTCGGCGCCGTCGAACGAGCCGCGCGCCTTCAGGTGGTCGTGGTGGCCGAAGCGCTCCGGCAGGTGCTGGTGCAGCGTGCCGCCGAAGGCGATGTTGAGCAGCTGCATGCCGCGGCAGATCCCCAGCACGGGGATGCCGCGCTCGACGGCGCGCTGCACGAGCGCGAGCTCGAACGCGTCGCGCTCGGGGACCGGATCGACGGTGGCGGGATCGAGCTCCGCGCCGTAGCTGCGCGGGTCGATGTCGGCGCCGCCGACCAGCATCAGGCCGTCGATCAGGTCGAGCGCCTCGTCCGGCGCCTCGACGAGCGCCGGGTCGGGCGCGAGCAGCAGCGCCATCCCGCCGGCGCGGCGGACGGCCTCGAGGTAGTTCGTCGGCAGCAGCGCCGCGCGCTGGTCCCAGACGCTCCACTGCGCGCGCTCGAGCGCGGTGCAGACGCCGATGACGGGACGCGAGGCCATGCCGCGTCTGAGCCTAGTGGCTTCGCTGCGCGCACAATCGTGACGCACCCGTCACCTTCTGCGGTAGTGTCTGCGCAGATGGAGGAGAACGCCCGTCAGTTCGACCTCGACTGGGTCGTGATCGGCTCCGGCTTCGGCGGCAGCGTCTCGGCGCTGCGGCTCGCCGAGAAGGGCTACCGCGTCGCCGTGCTCGAGTGCGGCAGACGCTTTCGCGACCAGGACTTCGCGACGTCGACGTGGAGCCTGCGCAGATACTTCTGGGCGCCGCGCGTCGGGATGCGGGGGATCATGCGCGTCTCGACCTTCAAGGACATCTCCGTCGTCTCCGGCTGCGGCGTCGGCGGCGGCAGCCTCGGCTACGCCAACACGCTGTACGTGCCGCCGTCCCAGTTCTTCCAGGACCCGCAGTGGCGCGAGCTCGGCGACTGGGAGCGCGAGCTCGCGCCCCACTACGCCGAGGCCCAGCGGATGCTCGGCGTCGTGCAGACGCCGGAGGACGACCCGGCCGACCAGCTGCTGAAGCAGCTCGGCGAGCACCTCGGCGTCGGCGACACCTACAGAAAGACGCCGGTCGGCGTGTACTTCGGCGAGGGCCCGGGCGTCACGTCGCCCGACCCCTTCTTCGGCGGCGAGGGGCCCGAGCGCACCGGCTGCATTGCCTGCGGGCGCTGCATGGTCGGCTGCCCGCACGGCGCCAAGAACACGCTCGTGAAGAACTATCTCTACCTCGCGGAGCAGCGCGGCGTCACGGTGGCGCCCGACCGCACGGTGATCGACATCAGACCGCTCGGCGCGCAGGACGGCTCCGACGGCTACGCGGTCACGAGCGTCGCGTCGGGCATGCGCCGCAACCGCGACCGCCGCACGATCACGGCGCGCGGCGTCGTCGTCGCGGCCGGCGCGCTCGGCACCAACAGACTGCTGCAGCGCTGCCGCCTGTCCGGCTCGCTGCCGCGCATCTCGCACCGCCTCGGCGAGCTCGTGCGCACGAACAGCGAGGCGATCCTCGCGGTCACGGTTCCGCCCGACTACCCGGACGACCTGACGAAGCGCGTCGCGATCTCCTCGTCGATCTACCCGGACCCGTACACGCACATCGAGACCGTCACCTACGGCGAGGCCGGCGACTCGATGTCGACGCTCTACACGCTGCTCGTCGGCGACGGCACGCGCGTGACGCGGCCGCTGAAGCTGCTCGCGGCGATCGTCCGGCATCCGGTCAAGTTCGCGCAGGCGCTGTGGCCGCAGGGCTGGTCGCGCCGCACGATCATCGTGCTGGTGATGCAGACGCTCGACAACGCGATCGCGCTGCGGCCCAAGCTCACGCGCTCGGGCGACGTGCGGCTGCAGACCGAGCAGGACGCGAGCAGACCGAACCCGACCTTCATCCCCGTCGCGAACGAGGCGGCCGAGTGGCTCGCCGAGCGCACCGGCGGGATCGCGCAGTCGTCGGTGATGGAGGCGCTGCTGAACATCCCCTCGACGGCGCACATCCTCGGCGGCGCGGTGATCGGCGCCGATCCCGAGCACGGCGTCGTCGACGCCGGCCAGCGCGTGTTCGGCTACCAGAACCTGCTCGTGTGCGACGGCGCCGCGGTGCCGGCGAACGTCGGCGTGAATCCCAGCCTCACGATCACCGCGCTGGCGGAGCACGCGATGAGCCGCGTCCCGCCGGCGGGCGCCGTCGCGGCACCGCTGCAAGCGCCGGCCGAGCCGGCCGCGGCCTGAGCCCGGATCTTCACTCCAGAAAACTGGCCAACTGGCCAACCCGGAGAGTACGATCGGCTGGCGCAGGGACGGCGGGGGAGATCGTCCCGCGCTCGATCGAATGGGGGCTTCGATGGGACGGGCAGCACTGCTCGCGGTCGCCGCGGCGATCGCGTCGATGGCATGGCCTGCGTTCGCGCATGCCGATGGACCCGGCGTGGGCACGGCCTCGGTCGTCTCGCTCGGCGACTCGTACATCTCCGGCGAGGCGGGGCGCTGGGCCGGCAACACGAACGAAGAATCGACGTGGGTCGACGCGCTCGGCTCGACCGCGTACTACGACAACGAAACGCACACAGCCGAGAAGATCGCCGGCTGTCACCGCTCGCTATCGGCGGAGGTCTACATCGGCGGCGGGCTCAACACGATGAACCTCGCCTGCTCGGGCGCGACGACCTCGACGCATTACGGCGAAGAAGAAGAATTCAAGCCGGGGATCGACTTCTACAGCTCCGGCGCCAACAGGGGCCAGGCCCTGATGCTGCAGGAATACGCGAGAACGCACAACGTGAGGATGGTCGCGCTCTCGATCGGCGGCAACGACTTCAACTTCGCCTCGATCGTGCAGGACTGCCTGACCGACTGGCTGACTTCGCCGTCGTGGTGGCAGGACCACTGCAACGACGACTCTGAAGTCACCGCCAACTTCACGGCCGAAAACATCGCCGCCAAGACGACCGCGATCAAGAACGCGATCCTCAACATCCACAGAGCGATGGTCGAAGCCGGCTACAGAGACGAAATGTATGCGGTGATCGTTCAGGACTACGAGTCGCCGCTGCCCAACGGCTCCGGCTTCCGCTACTCGGAGGAAGGGTGGGAACGCCAGGAAGTCGGCGGCTGCGGCTTCTGGAACGCCGACGCGAACTGGGCCAACGAACAGGCCTTGCCGAGGATCGACGCGGCCGTCCACAACGCGGCCGCGGCGACCGGGCTGGCGAACGTCAGGACGCTGCTGCTCGCCTCCGCCTTCACCTCACGGCGGCTGTGCGAGAACACCGTCGGCCTGCTGGAGGAGAGAGGGCTGACGTCGTGGAGAAACGCCGGCGCAGTCGACAGGACCGAGTGGGTCAACCAGATCCGCACCGTCTCGGCGCTGTTCGGCGTCTACGAGATCCAGGAAGACCTGCACCCGAACTACTGGGGGCAGCTGGCGCTGCGCAACTGCCTGCGGCAGGCCTACAACGCCGGCGCGCCGAGAGGCGGCGCGTGCACGCGCACGGGCACCGGCCTCACGGCCGGCGGCGAGCCGGTGATGACGCTCAGATGACCCGCGCGGCCGGGGCGCGGCGCCTGCCCGCCCCGGCCGGCATCGGAAAACCCGCAGACCGGCTGCGGTGAACGCGCAGAGTGCACCGTGAGCGTGCTGACAACACCAACTTCCGGTGTTACCTTCGATTACTCATACACGGTCCTCGAAGGGAAGGAGCCGTCATGCGCACCTTAGGATCAGCGCTGCTCTGCGCGCTGGTGCTCGCCGTCGCCGTCGCAGCTACCGACGCCGCGGGGGAAACGCTCGAAATTCCGGACTTCGAGTATGGCTTCCGCGCCACGTGGACGTCGCTCGAAGTCGAAGCGGTCGGGGTGACGATCAGGTGTCCGATCACTTTGGAAGGGAGCTTCGCGCAGGAATCCATACCGGCTGTCGTGAGAAGCGCGGTCGGCGCCGTTACGAACGCCAGCCTCCCAGGCGCCTGCACCGGCGGCAGCGCGAGCGTGGCGAGAGAAACGCTGCCGTGGCACGTTCAGTACAACGGCTTCACCGGCGTGCTACCGAACATTGCCGGCATCAGACTGCGGCTGCCTGACGCCCACTTCATCGGGTCGTTCGCCGGCATCGTCTGCAGACTGTCGACGACCGACGCCGAACCGCTCAAGCTCACGGCCAACCTCTCCAACGCGGAAGTCACGAGCGTCGACGCCGAACCGCTGGCAGGCATAAGGCTCGAAGGCGGCGTCTTCTGCCCCGTCGGGCTAGCGTACGTGCGCGGCAGAACGGGCCCGCTCGCGACCCAGTCCGGCAATCAGGTCGTCCACATGCTGCAGAACCCCGACCCGAACTTCTATGCGGTCGCCGTGGGCGACTCGTACATCTCCGGCGAGGGTGGGCGCTGGGCCGGCAACACGAACGGGGCGTCCTCCGGGATCGACCGCGACGGCCCCACCGCTTACCTCGACAACGACAACCGCACCGCCGAGCTGGTCCCCGGCTGTCACCGTGAGATCTACTCGTCTGCGATCCGGCTCGTCGGCCCCGGCGGGCTGTTGAGCAGAAACTTCGCCTGCTCCGGGGCGATAACGAGGACGACGAGGACGCCTGAAGGCAGGAACAAACCGGGCCTCGACTTCCCGGCGGACGGCAGTGCGAGCCAGCTCACGGAGCTGAAGAGGTTCGCCGAAGATCATCGTCACAGGATCAGAATGGTCGTCGTCTCGATCGGCGGCAACAACTTCCACTTCGGCGACATCGTCACGAGATGCGGGATCGACTACAGCGTTAACTCCATCCCCTGCAGGACGGACCCCTACGTGACGGCGTTCCTCACGGCCGCGAGAGTGGCGGAGAACCAGGCCGAGATCCGCCGCGCGATCGAAGAAGTGCACCTCGCGATGCAGCAGGCCGGCAACCTCGAAACCGAGTACACGATCATGGTGATGGGCTATCCGCGGGTGCTCCCCGAAAACGGCTTTCGCTACGCCGAAAGGCTCTCGCGCACGAACACCGGCAAGTGCCCGATCTACGAATCTGACGCGGAATGGGCGAACGCGACGCTCGTGACGCTGATCAACGAAACGATCTGGAACGCCACCAAGCAGCTCCCGTTCATCAACTTCCGGCGCCTCAACGTGATCAACGCCTTCGTCGGCCGCCGGCTGTGCGAGAACACCGTCAGACTGCTGGAGGAGATCCCGCTGCCGCGCTGGCGCGACCAGGACGGGATAGACAGAATGGAGTGGGTCACGCAGATCCGCGCCCTCGACTCGGGCGAACGCCTGAGCCAGGAATCGCTGCATCCCAACGGCTGGGGCCAGCGGGCGCTGCGCAGCTGCCTGCGCCAGGCGTACAACAACGGCGCGCCGCAGAGCGTGTCGTGCTTGAGGGTGGCGGGCCTCAACGGCAAGGACGCCCTGGGCGAGCCGTGGATGACGGTCTACCCGTTCAACCCGTAGGGGCGACAGGGTGGCGGCGGCGTCGAGCCGTCGCCACCGGCCGCCGTTTCGAGCGCGAAGTTGCCGGCCGGGAAGTATCCTCGGGGGCCGAAAAAGCGAGACCTTCCACCTTTCCCGGACCCGGAGCGAAAAGACCTCATGGCCGCAGTGATCGAGAAGACCGACGAGCAGCAGGCGATCTGCGAGATGGTGCGGCAGTTCGCGGACGAGCAGATCCTCCCGAACGCCGAGCACTACGACCACGAGGACGCCTTCCCGGAGCCGATCGTCGAGCAGATGAAGGAGCTCGGCCTGTTCGGCGTCACGATCCCCGAGGAGTACGGCGGCATGGGGCTCGACCTGACGACCTACGCGATGATCGTCGAGGAGCTCTCGCGCGGCTGGATCTCGATCTCCGGCGTCGTCAACACGCACTTCATCGGCTCCTACCTGCTGATGAAGTTCGGCACCGAGGAGCAGAAGCAGAAGTACCTGCCGCGCATGGCGACGGGCGAGATCCGCGCCGCCTTCTCGCTGTCCGAGCCGGAGCTCGGCTCCGACGTGGCCGCGATCAAGACGACCGCGAAGAAGCGCGACGACGGCGCCTGGGAGATCAACGGCCAGAAGATGTGGGTCACGAACGGCCTGCGCTCCGACCTCGTGTTCGTGCTCGTGCGCACCGACCTCGGCGCCGACAAGCCGCAGCGCGGCATGACCTGCTTCATCGCCGAGAAGGTCGCCGGCGAGCACGAGAACACGGGCGAGTACGCCGGCTTGAACGTCCCGCCGCAGCTGAGAAAGATGGGCTACAAGGGCGTCGAGTCGACGGAGCTCGTGTTCGACGGCTACGTCTGCCCGGCCGACCGCATCCTCGGCGGCGAGGAGGCCGGCCTCAACAAGGGCTTCCCGCAGATGATGGACGCGCTCGAGCTGGGCCGCGTGAACGTCGCCGCGCGCGGCGTCGGGATCGCGCAGCGGGCGCTGGAGCTGGCGCTGCGCTACTCGCAGGAGCGCAGAACGTTCGGCAAGCCGATCGCCCAGCACCAGGCGATCCAGTTCAAGCTCGCCGACATGGCGACGCAGGTCGACGCGGCGCGGCTGCTGACGACGCGCGCGGCGCGCATGAAGGACGCGGGCGTGCGCTCCGACGTCGAGGCGGGCATGGCGAAGCTGTTCGCGAGCGAGGCCGGGCGCTTCTGCGTCGAGGAGGCGTTCCGCATCCACGGCGGCTACGGCTACTCGAAGGAGTACGAGATCGAGCGCCTCTACCGCGACGCGCCGCTGCTGCTGATCGGCGAGGGCACGTCCGAGATCCAGCGGATGGTGATCGGGCGCAAGCTGCTCGAGCGCCACAAGATCTAGAGTCCCGGCCCTGACCTCCGCCACGGACACCAGAAGCCTCATCGAGCAGGGCGTGCGCCGGTTCCTCGCCGAGGTTCCGGCGCTGCAGCCGCTGAGACTCGTCGTCGGGCTGGAGCTGCGCGGTCGCGGCGACATCCAGATGTATCGCGTCGAGCTGCCGGGCCCGGTCGTGACGAAGGACATCGCCTCCGACGCGAAGGTCCGCCTGCAGGTCACGCGCTCGCACTTCAACGAGCTGGCGGCGGAGGGCAGAATCAAGCAGTGGCGCGCCGCGTTCGAGCACGGCGACGCGAAGGCGACCGGCGTCGAGCAGATCCTCAGACTGATCCGCCAGGTGGTGGAGAAGCAGGAGGAGCGCTCGCGCACCCGCCGCGCGCGGCACTAGCTCCCTACTGGTCGCTCGGCACGCTGCTGTGCTGGTCGGTGTCGCCGAGCGGCGTGTCGTCGTCGGAAGGCGCCGCCGGCAGGCGGTCGGCGCTCGAGCTCTCGTCGCCGCCTCTGGCGCCCGTCTCCTGCTCGTCGTCCTCGGAGGTCTCCGATGTGTCGCGATCGTGTGGGTCGTGGTTCATGGAGGCGACGCTACCCGCACGACGGCACACCGACTCGCCGCATGGGTACGCTCGTTCGATGGGCAGCGACGAGCGCCCGATCGGGCTGCGGATGCCGGCGGAGTGGGCGCCGCACGAGCGCACGCTGATCGCCTGGCCGGCGCGTGAGGAGGCCTGGCGCGGCGCGAGCATCGAGCAGGCGCGCGACGTGCACGCGCTGGTCGTCGCGGCGGTGGCGGCGTTCGAGCCGGTGACGCTCGTCGTCGACCCGGCCCATGCGGCCGGCGCCCGCGGACGCGTCGGCACCGAGAACGTCGAGCTGCTGGAGGCGCCGCTCGACGACTCGTGGCTGCGCGACTCCGGGCCGCTGATCGTGACCGGGCCGGCGGGTCGCCGCGCCGGCATCGACTTCCGCTTCAACGCCTGGGGCGAGGCGTTCGCGCCCTATGACAAGGACGCGGCGATCGCCGCGCGGCTGCTGGAGCACCTCGGGATCGAACGCTTCGCCTCGCCGCTCGTGCTCGAGGGCGGCGCGATCGCGGTCGACGGCACCGGCCGGCTGGTCACGACCGAGCAGTGCCTGCTGAACCCCAACCGCAACCCGCTGCTGGAGCGCGACGAGATCGAGCGCGAGCTGAGCATGCACCTCGGGATCGAGCAGGTCGTGTGGCTGGGCCGGGGGCTCGTCGAGGACGCGGACACCGATGGGCATGTCGACAACGTGTGCGCGTTCCTGGCGCCTCGCCGCGTCCTGCTGCAGACGGTCGCCGACGCCGGCGACCCGAACTTCGCGTACGTCGAGGAGAACGCGCGGCGGCTGCGCGACGCCGGCGTCGAAGTCGAGCGTTGGGAGCTGCTGCCGCGCGCCACGCGCGCGGACGGGAGCGTCGTCGCGATCCCCTACACGAACTTCTACTTGTGCAACGGCGCCGCGATCGTGCCGCTCGGCGAGCAGGATCCCGACATGGACGCCGAGGCGCTGCGGCGGCTGTCGGCGCTGCTGCCGGGGCGGGAGGTCGTCGGCGTGCCCGGACGCGTGCTCGCGCTCGGCGGCGGGGGCGTGCACTGCATCACCCAGCAAGTTCCAGCGGCCGCTTGAGCCGCTACCCCGCGCCGGAGAGCGCGCGCGCGAGCAGGTCGCGCAGCGTCGCGCGCTCCTCGCTGCTCAGCGTCGCGAGGACTTCCTCCTCGACGCGCTCCTGCGCGCGCTCGGCGCGGTCGAGCGCGCGGCGGCCCTTCGTCGTGATGTGGACGAGGTGGCGGCGGCGGTCGAGCGGGTCGCGGCGGCGTTCGGCGTAGCCGGCGCCCTCCAGCTCGTTCAGCAGCAGGACGAGGTTGTTGGCGTCGATGCAGAGCGCCTCGCCGAGCGCCTGCTGCGGGGCGCCGACGTGGTCCTCCAGGAACGACAACGCGACGAACCAGCGCATGCTCATGCCGAGCCGCTGCGGATCGCTGCGTCGGAAGACGACCTTCGCGAGGCGGGTGAGCAGGACCATCGTTCCCGGGGCGTGCACGGTGCTCATCTGCAGACGAAAGTCTAGCGGTGTGAGAGGATCATCACAAAGGAAAAGATCATCTTTGCTACGGTGACGATCTATGGCGGCCCTGGCAACAGCGACGAACGTCTCGCGCCGGGCCTGGGTCGCGCTCGCGGTCGTCTGCCTCGGCCAGTTCATGGTCGTGCTCGACTCCTCGATCGTGAACGTCGCGCTGGAGGACATCCAGGCGGACCTGCACTTCAGCGCGGCCGCGCTCACGTGGGTCGTCAACGCCTACCTCGTGACGTTCGGCAGCTTCATGCTCGTGGCGGGACGGCTCGGCGACCTCGTGGGGCGCCGGCGCGTGTTCCTGTGGGGCGTCGCGCTGTTCACGCTCGCGTCGGCCGCGTGTGGCTTCGCCGACAGCCAGGGCCTGCTGATCGCCGCGCGCTTCGTGCAGGGGATCGGCGGCGCCGTCGCCTTCTCGGTCACGATCGCGCTGATCGTCAGCGAGTTCCCGCATCCCGCCGACCGCGCGAAGGCGATGAGCGCCTACATGTTCGTCGCCGTCGGCGGCGGCTCGGTCGGCCTGCTGCTCGGCGGCCTCATCACCGAGTCGGTCGACTGGCACTGGATCTTCTTCATCAACCTGCCGATCGGGGCCGCGACGATCCTGCTCGGGCGCGCGTTCATCGACGAGCGCGAGGCGATCGGCACGGAGGGCGGGGTCGACTGGCTCGGCGCGCTGCTCGTGACCGTCTCGCTGATGCTCGCGGTCTACGCGATCGTCGGCACCACCGAGCATGGTTGGGCCTCCGCCCGCACCCTCGGCTGGCTCGGCGGCTCGCTTGCGCTGATGGTCGCGTTCATCGCATTGCAGGCGCGGATCGCCAATCCGATCATGCCGCTCGGCCTGTTCCGCGTGCGGGGCCTCGCCGCCGCTGCCGCCGTGCGCGCGTTCGTGTTCACCGGGATGTTCGCGGTCTTCTTCTTCGGCTCGCTCGAGATGGAGCAGATCCGCGGCTTGAGTCCGCTGGAAACCGGCGTCGCGTTCCTGCCCATGACGCTGACCGTCGCGGCGCTGTCGCTCGGGCCGGTCGCCAGGATGGTCGGGCGCTTCGGGCCGCGGCCCGTGCTGATCGCGGGGATCTCGACGCTGATCCTCGGTCTGACGCTGTTCGCGACAGCGCCGAGCGACGTGCCGTATGCGCCGCTGCTGCTGATCGCGTTCGTCGTGATGGGGCTCGGCGGCGGCTCGACGTTCGTGCCGCTGCTGACGATCGCGATGGCGGACGTGCCGCCCCGCGACGCTGGGATCGCCTCGGGGATCATGAACGTCTCGATGCAGCTCGGGGCGGCGCTCGGCCTCGCCTTGCTCGGTGCGCTCGCGGAGCACCGCACGGCGACGCGGCTCGCGGACGGCGCCTCGCACGCGGCGGCGCAGATGAGCGGCTACCACCTGGCGTTCGCGCTCGGCGCCGCGACTGCCGTCGTCGGGCTGGTGCTCACGCTGCTGGTGCTGCGCTCGCCGACGCCGCAGCCGCAGCACGCGGACGAGGCGGAAGCCGAGCTGCAGCCGGCCTGAACGGGCCTACACTCGGTCGCGTGAGCGCGATCGAGGTCATCGCCGCCGTCGACTCGCCACCGGATTCGCCCGCGCGCGTCGAGGAGCCGCGACGGGGCAGCTTCCGCGTCGGGGCGGTGCAGCAGCGCTGGCATCCCGACCCGGTCGCGCACGAGGCGGCGCTGGCCGAGGGGGTTCGGCTCGCCGCCGACCGCGGCGCGCAGCTCGTGTGCCTGCAGGAGCTGACGCTGTCGCCGTACTTCGCGGTCGACGCCGCGCCCTCTGCCGACGCGCTCGCGCGCGCGGAGGCGATCCCGGATGGCCCGACGACCGCGTTCGCGCGGCGGATGGCGGCGGAGACGGGCGCGTACGTCCATGCCTCGTTGTTCGAGTGCGCGACCGACGACGGCGAGGACCGGCGCGGCTACAACACGGCGATCTGCGTCGCGCCCGACGGCACGCTCGTCGCGCGCACGCGCAAGCTGCACATCCCCGTCACGGCCGGCTACCACGAGGACCGCTGGTTCCGGCCGGGGCCGGCCGGCGACGCCTTCCCGGTGGTCGGCCTGGGGGAGGCCCGGCTCGGCTTCCCGACCTGCTGGGACCAGTGGTTCCCGGAGCTCGCGCGCGCCTACGCGCTCGCCGGCGCCGACGTGATCGTCTACCCGACCGCGATCGGCTCCGAGCCCGACCACCCGGACTTCGACACCGAGCCGTTGTGGGAGCGGGTGATCGTCGCCAACGGGATCGCGAACGGGACGTTCATGGTGGCGGTCAACCGCTTCGGGATGGAGCCGCCGCTCACCTTCTACGGCTCGAGCTTCGTCTCCGACCCGTACGGCCGCATCCTCGTGCAGGCTCCGCGCGACCGCCCCGCCGTCCTCGTCGCCGACCTCGACCTCGACCAGCGCCGCGACTGGCTGGCGCTGTTCCCGTTCCTGAGCACGCGGCGGCCGGACGCGTACGGGCCGCTGGCATCCCGGGGCTGAGCGCCGAGCACTGCACCTTTCGCCTCGCATATCGAGGCGAGAAGCGCAGTGCTCGATGGGTCAGGACTGCAGGACCGCGCCCTCGTCGTAGAGCTTGATCACGCGCACCGTGCCGGCCGGCGCGGCGTCGATGCAGAGGCCGCAGAGGACGCACTCGTCGAGGTTCTGCTCGACGACGTCGAGCGTCCCGTCGTCCTTCTGCGCGTAGATGTCGACGGGGCAGACCTCCGTCAGCTTGGCGGCGATCGCCGGGTCGTTCGCGACCGCCTGATCGACGTCGACGTCGATGAACGTGCCGGGCATCAGACCGCGCTCCTCTCGGCGATTCTGCTCTTGACGATGTCGGGGATCTGCGAGATCTCCTCCGCCACCACGATCCCGGCCTCGGCGAGGCGCTGGATCTTCTCGGCGGCCGTGTCGGCCTTGCCCTCGACGATCGTGCCGGCGTGCCCGAACGACATGCCCGGCATCTCGTCCATGAAGCGGCCGGCCATGAAGGCGACGATCGGCAGGCGCGAGTCGTTCTCTCTGACCCACTTCGCCAGCTCGGCCTCCATGCGCCCGCCCGGCTCGGTGTAGATGACGATCGCCTCGGTCTGCTCGTCGGCCTCGAACAGCGGCATCAGCTCCGCATAGGAGGAGCCGATGATCGCGTCGCCGCCGATCGAGACTGCCGTCGATTGGCCGAGGCCCGCCGCTGTGAGAGTCGAGGACATCTCGGTCGTCATGCCGCCCGAGCGGGAGATGACGCCGACGGAGCCGGGCGTGTACGCCTTCGCGGCATCCTTCGCCGGCCCGCCGATCCCGCCCATCTTGATCACGTCGGGGACGATGATCCCGAGGCAGTTGGGGCCGATGATGCGCGCGTCGTGGGCCTTGGCGAACTCGACCATCTGCGCGACGTCGCGGCGCGGGATGCGCTCGGTCACGATCACGACGAGCTTGATGCCGTTCGCGATCGCCTCCAGCACCGCGTCCTTCGTGAAGGCGGGGGGGACCGTGACGACCGAGCCGTCGATCGGCCCGCCGTGGTGCTCGACCGCCTGCGCGACCGTGTCGAAGACCGGCACGCCGTGGACGTCGCGGCCCTTGCGGCCCGGCGTCACGCCGCCGACGATCTTCGCGCCCGCGCCGTAGTCGAGGCACTCGCGCGTGAGGTTGACGGCCTCGCGGCCGGTGATCCCCTGGACGATGAAGGTGGTCGTCTCGTCGATCAGGATGCTCATGCGGCCACTCCCTGGATCTTCTCGACCGCGCGGCGCGCGGCCTCGTGCATGGACACCGAGCGGTCGCAGTACTCGACCCCGTACTTCTCCAAGATCTTGAAGCCCTCGTCCTCCCACGCGCCCGGGATGCGGAAGATCGCGATCTTCTCGGCCGGGTCGTGGCCCAGCTCCAGGCACGCCTTGATGACGCCGCGCGCGACGATGTCGACGCGCGTGTTGGAGACGATCGACATCATCACCGCGATCTTCTCGACGCCCGGCTTCTGCAGCACGAGCTTGGCCAGGCCGCACGCCTTCGCGACCGACGGGTTGCCGCCGATCTCGCAGTAGTTCGCCGGCTTGCCGCCGTGTGCGCGGACCGCGTCGAAGAGCGTCAGCGAACCGCCGCCGGCGCCGATCACGAGCCCGAGGTTGCCGTCGAACTCGGTCACGTTGCCCGCGACGCCGCGGTGGTCCTGCGCGTCGACCTCCTCGCCGGCGAGCTCGAACGGCGTCGCCTCGCGCGCCTGGCGCGTCTCCTCGTCGCCGACGCCCAACGCCTTGAGCAGCGTCTGCTGGCGGCCGCGCGCCTCGTTCTCCATGTCCATATGCGCGTCGACGGCGACGAATCTGCCGTCCTCGAGCATCGCGAGCGGGTTGATCTCCGCCAGCGTCATGTCGTGTCTGACGAACAGGCGCGCGAGACGCGCGAGGATCGGCGTCGCGCGCGTCAACGCGGAGCCGGTCACGCCGATCGAGGCGATCACCTGCTTCGCCTCGTAGTCGGAGACCTCGGCCAGGTTCGAGAAGTGCCCGCGCCCGACTCTGTCGGGATGCGTCTCGGCGACCTCCTCGATGTCGATGCCGCCCATGTCGGAGAACAGCATCACCGGCTGCTTGCGAATCCCGTCCCACACGACGCCGGCGTAGAACTCCTGTTTGACGTTCACCTTGGAGTCGACCAGCACGCCGCGCGGCATGTGGCCGTTGATCTCCAGGCCGAGCACGAACTCGGCCTCCTTGGCCGCCTCGTCGGGCGTGTCGGCGAATCTGACGCCGCCGGCCTTCATGCGGCCGCCGGTGAGGACCTGCGACTTGATCACGACGGGAGCGTTGATCTCCTCGGCGATCGTGCGCGCCTCCTCCGGCGTTCTCGCGAAGCCGTGGGCGCTGACGGGGATGCCCGCCGCTCTGACGATCTGGCGGGACTCGTACTCGAAGAAGCGCACGCTCAGACTCCTGCTGTCGCGGTCTCGAACCCGTAGGCCTCGGCCAGCTCGGGATCCTTTGCGGCCAGCATCTCGGCGAGGCCGACCATCACCTTGCACTGCTTCCAGGTGGCGTCGTCCTGCATCTTGCCGTCGAGCATGTGCACGCCGCGGCCGTCCGGTATCGCCTCGATCACGCGCTTGGCGAACTTGACCTCGTCCGGATCCGGCGAGAAGACCTTCTTCGCGATCGCGATCTGGCGCGGGTGCAGCGACCAGGCGCCGACACAGCCCATCAGGAAGGCGGCGCGGAACTGCGCCTCGCAGCCGGCGTCGTCGGAGATGTCGCCGAAGGGGCCGTAGAAGGGGAGGATCCCGGTCGCCGTGCAGGCGTCGACCATGCGCGCGATCGAGTAGTGCCACAGGTCCTGCTGGGCGCTTGGGCGCGGCGCCTCCGGGTTGTCCGGGTTGGGGTCCTCGATCACGCGGTAGCCGGGGTGGCCGCCGCCGACGCGCGTCGTCTTCATGCGCCGCGAGGCGGCGAGGTCGGCCGGGCCGAAGCTCATCCCCTGCATGCGCGGCGAGGCGGCGGCGATCTCCTCGAGGTTCGCGACGCCGAGCGCCGTCTCGAGGATCGCGTGCACGAGGATCGGCTTCTTGACGCCGAATCTGCCCTCCAGCTGGGCGAGCAGGCGGTCGACGTAGTGGATGTCCCACGCGCCCTCGACCTTCGGGACCATGATCACGTCGAGCTTGTCGCCGATCTCGCCGACGAGCCGCAGCAGGTCGTCGAGCACCCACGGCGAGTCGAGGCTGTTGACGCGGGTCCACAGCTGGGTGTCGCCGAAGTCGACCTCCTTGCCGACGCGGACGAGGCCCTCGCGGGCGGCCTCCTTGCGGTCGACGGGGACGGCGTCCTCGAGGTTGCCGAGCAGGATGTCCGCCTGCTTGGCCATGTCCGGCACCTTCGCCGCCATCTTCTCGTTGCTGGCGTCGAAGAAGTGGATCATCCGCGACGGGCGGAACGGGATGTCCAGGATCGGGTCGGGCGCGCCGACCGCGAGCGGCTTCGCGAAGTCTCGTGGGTTGCGCACTGGGTCTCTCGGATTCGGTTGACGTATAGGTGGAAGGTCGCGCAAATCGTATTGACCCGTGCCTCAACGCGACGCACGGTCGTCGCGAAGCCGGCACACTTCGCGGTCATCCCTACGCATCCGACCCGCAGGACGGTCCTGAACACATGAGCGACACGATCAACGGCGTCGACACCGACCAGGCGACGCGCGAGGCGTCCGGCGCCCACACCTACGGCCGCTATCTCGAGGAGTTCGAGGTCGGCGCGGTCTACAAGCACTGGCCCGCGAAGACGGTCACCGAGTCCGACGACCACCTCTTCTGCCTGCTGACGATGAACCACCACCCGCTGCACATCAACGACGTCTACGCGTCGCAGTCGCAGCAGGGCAGAAACGTCGTCGTCGGCCCGCTCGTCTATTCGCTCGCGCTCGGCATGAGCGTCTCCGACGTCTCCGGCAAGGCGATCGCCAACCTCGCCACGGAGGAGCTCTCGCACCCCAACCCGGTCTTCCACGGGGACACGCTGTTCTGCGAGACCGAGGTGCTCGACGTCAAGCCCTCGTCGTCGAAGCCGGACCGCGGCGTCGTGAAGGTCCACACGCGCGTGCTCAACCAGGACGGCGTGCTGGTGGCGGAGTTCAAGCGGCTGGTCTTGGTGCCGCGGAAGAACCCTGGGGCCTAGGCGTAGCGAAAGCGTGCTTCCACACTGCGGAAGCACGCTTTCAGCGCAGATGGAACAATCCGCAGGATGTCCCGCGACCGCCACGAGGGAGATCACGTGAGCATCACCGACACCGCCCCGCCCACAAGCCATGCGAAGCTGCGCGCCTGGGTCGAGGAAATCGCCGCACTGACCCAGCCTGACCAGGTCTACTGGTGCGACGGCTCGGCCGAGGAGTACGACCGCCTCTGCCAGACGCTCGTCGACGCCGGCACGTTCGAGCGCCTCTCGGACGCCAAGCGTCCGAACTCCTACCTCGCGCTGTCCGACCCGACCGACGTCGCGCGCGTCGAGGACCGCACCTTCATCTGCTCCCGTAGCGAGGACGACGCGGGCCCGACGAACAACTGGTGCGATCCGGCCGAGATGCGGGAGACGCTTGCCGGCCTGTTCGAGGGCTGCATGCGCGGGCGCACGATGTACGTCGTGCCCTTCTCGATGGGGCCGCTCGGCTCCGACATCGCGCACATCGGCGTCGAGCTGACCGACTCGCCCTACGTCGCGGTCTCGATGCGGATCATGACGCGCATGGGCGCCGGCGCGCTCGAGGTGCTCGGCGAAGACGGCCACTTCGTGCCGTGCGTGCACAGCGTCGGCATGCCGCTCGAGGACGGTCAAGAGGACGTCTCGTGGCCGTGCAGCGAGACGAAGTACATCGTCCACTACCCGGAGACGCGCGAGATCTGGTCCTACGGCTCCGGCTACGGCGGCAACGCGCTGCTCGGCAAGAAGTGCTTCGCGCTGCGGATCGCCTCGGTGATGGCGCGCGACGAGGGCTGGATGGCCGAGCACATGCTGATCCTCAAGCTCACGAACCCGGCCGGCGAGGTCAAGTACGTGACGGGCGCGTTCCCGTCCGCGTGCGGCAAGACGAACCTCGCGATGCTGATCCCGACGCTGTCCGGCTGGAAGGTCGAGACGATCGGCGACGACATCGCCTGGATGAGATTCGGCGCCGACGGCAGGCTCTACGCCGTCAACCCCGAGGCGGGCTTCTTCGGCGTCGCGCCGAACACCTCGGAAAAGACGAACCCGAACGCGATCGCCACCGCCTCGAAGAACGCGATCTTCACGAACGTCGCCAGAACCGACGACGGCGACATCTGGTGGGAGGGCATGACGGACGAGCCGCCTGCCCACGCGATCGACTGGCACGGCAACGACTGGACGCCGGAGTCGGGCACGCCGGCCGCGCACCCGAACGCGCGCTTCACCGTCCCGGCGTCGCAGGACCCGGCGATCGCGCCGGAGTGGGAGGACCCGGCCGGCGTCCCGATCGACGCGTTCCTGCTCGGCGGGCGCCGCTCGACGGTCGTGCCGCTCGTGCACGAGGCGTTCGACTGGGAGCACGGCACATTCCTCGGCGCGACGATGGCGTCCGAGACGACCGCCGCCGCCGCCGGCGCCGTCGGCAACCTGCGCCGCGACCCGTTCGCGCAGCTGCCGTTCGCCGGCTACCACATGGGCGACTACATCGCCCACTGGCTGAAGATCGGCCGCACCGAGGGTGCGGTGCTGCCGAAGGTCTTCTACGTCAACTGGTTCCGCAAGGACGCCAACGGCAAGTGGCTGTGGCCCGGCTTCGGCGAGAACAGCCGTGTCTTGGCCTGGATCTTCGGCCGCTGCGACGGGACCGCCGAGGCGGTCGAGTCGCCGATCGGCCTGCTGCCCGCTCCCGGTGCGCTGCCGCTGGACGGGCTCGACATCCCGGCCGAGGACCTCGCCGAGCTGCTGCGCGTGACGCCCGAGGACTGGAAGGCCGAGCTGCCGTCGCTGCGCGAGCACCTCGCGAAGTTCGGCGACAAGCTGCCGGCCGAGATGACGGCGCAGCTCGACGCGCTCGAGTCGCGGCTGAACGCGGCGTCGTAGCCGGTCGGGCTCAGGCGCCCCGGTACGCCGGGGCGCCGGCTCGCTCCCGCAGACGAGGCGAACGGCGCGGCGTCAGACGCGATGCTCGTCATCGAGCAGCTGAAGCGTCTCGATGTCTGCCTGATCCTGTGCGCTGCCACGGACGCTCTTCATCGCGATCAGCTGTCTCGGCGAGGCGGCGAGCAACGTAGATCCGTCGATGTCGTAGCGCTCAGCTTCGGCGGCCAGGGAGGCATAGGTCGGCACCCCTGCGAGTCTGCGCACCACATCGAGGTCGCCGTGGCGGGTCGCGAGGCTCACGTTCCTTCCTTGCTTGAGCAGCTGCGTCTCTCTCGGCCCGAAGCGCCGCGCAGGGTTGAGCAGCAGCGTCGCTTCCATCGCTTGAAACAGTTCGCAGAGCCGGTCGAGGTTGGCGGGATCGGGGTCTGGCACGATGTCGAGGTCCTCGGTCGTCCGAAGGCCGCCGTGCAGGACGAGCGCAATCCCGCCGATCACGACGAACTCCACGTCGGCCTGGATGAGCGCGCCGAGCAGCGCACGCAGATCGGGCAGCGTCATGGCAGGCGGCGGGCGCCGCGGAGATGCTCGGCCTCCCTACAGAGCGCGGCGAACTTGTCGAGGCGCTGAGACGGCGTGAGCGCGAGGTCGCGGCGAAGGCGCGCGACTCGCACGGCGTGCGACTCGTCGACGGCGGCCTGCGGGGACGCCTTCGGCTCCTGCTCGCGACGCTCCATACGCCAGATGTTGGCAGCCGCCGCTGACGGGGTCCAGCCGGACCGGGACGACCCGCGCCCGGCTGATTCAGCGTTCGCCGAGCGCGGTGCGCAGGCGCCGGGCGCCGCGGCGGGCGAGGTCGGCTGTGAGCGTGTCGTCGGGCGGCGCGCCTTGGGTCACGAACGCGAACAGGCTGAGGCCGCGGCCGACGCGGCTGAAGGAGAAGTCCTCGTAGATGGTCGTGGTCGTGCCGTTTGCGCTCACGGGGTAGGCGAGCCGTGCGCCTGCGGTGCGGTCGCCGCTCGGTGCGACGTTGGCGAGGCGCAGCGCCGTCACGTGGCCGACCTGGGTCCCGGCCGCGACTTGCCTGCGCACGCTCTGCTCGCCCTGCCGCGCGAAGCAGGCGAGCGTCTGCGGTGAGGCGAGCGCGTCGAGGCCGGCATCGGCGGCGCGGGCGCTCGCAAACACGCTCACCTCGTGCTGGACGGCGCCCTGGCCGTTCGCGGGCTGGAAGCGATCGGACTTCGCGTACGGACGCGACTCCACGGCAGCGGTCGCCGGGCAGCGGAAGTCGTTCGGGTCGTCCGGCCTCGCCGTCCAGCCGGCTGGAAAGTCGGAGAGCCGCACGAGCGCCGCGCGGACGAGCGCATCGTCCGGCCGCGACGTCGAGGTCGTCGTCGCTGCGGCGGCGTGCCCGTCGTCCGTGGAGGTGCTCGATCTCTGGTCGCCGCAGCCGGCGAGCGGCACGGCGAGGATCGCGGCGGCGAGCAGGGACAGGGCGGCCGGCTTCATGGGCACGAGATGCTGGCATGGAACGCAGCGGCCATGACGCAGCGGCGGTCTGAGCGGCGGGCGGCTGGGTAGCTCGAACGGCGATGCGCTTACCCCGCGCGACGGCGATCGGACCCGCGCGCGCCGCGCTCGGCGGCTGACGGCGCGCGCGGCGTCCGTGTCAGGCGGTGCGCTCGGCGACGAGCAGCAGCCGCGGGCTGCCGAGCGCGTACGGCGCGCCGTCGGGGGAGCTGTACGCGGCGACCGGCTCCAGACCCGCCTCGCGCAGCATCCACCGCAGCTCGCCGACGGTGTGAACGTGGTGCGAGGCGGTCGCCTGCTGCACCCGCTCGCCCTGCGTGAACGTCATGACGCTGTCGAGCCGGCTCGCGAGCGGGTCGTAGCTGTTCTCGATCCGCATGACGAGGTCGCCGAAGCGGTGCTCGTCGTCGTCGCGCACGCTGCCGGGCAGCAGCGACTCGGCGGCGGTGCCGGTGTCGAGCGCGAAGCGGCCGCCCGGCCGCAGCGCACGTGCGACGCCCGCCAGGAACGCGCGGCTGTCGTCGCGATCGCCGTAGCCGAAGCTGTTGCCGAGGCAGCAGACGGCGTCGTAGGCGCCGGCTTCGACGTCGAGCACGCGGATGTCGCCGGCCCGCACGCGCACGCGGCCGGAACCGGTGTGCCGCTCGGCGGCGGCCCGCGCCTCGGCGACGTACTCCGCGGAGATGTCGACGCCGTCGACGTCGCAGCCGGGATCCGCCGCGAGCGCGAGCGCGTGCCGGCCGAAGCCGCACGGCGCGTCGAGCACGCGGCTGCCGGCGCGCAGCCGCAGCTCCCGCACGAGGAACGCCGTGTCGGCCGCCGTCGTCTCAGGCGAGGCGGCACGCCGCCACAGCTCGGTCGCCAGGCCATGGAAGAAGTCCTCGAACCATCGAGGGTCCTGCTGAGTCATCTGAAGCTCCTGTCGGAAGAGAGTGCGAGAACGCAGGCTCAGACCGCCGCACGAGCGGCGGGAGCGACAGAAGCGGCCGTGGCGGCCAAAGAATGAGAACGCAAAAGCGGCAGAGGCGTCGCGAGGAGCTTAGCCGGCGCGCCGGCTCAGTGCACGTCGTCGACGCTCGACGCCGGCGGCCGCGACTCCTCCGCCAGCGAGGTGATCGCCAGCGCCCCGCGCGCGGCGCCCTCCAGCACCTCGGTCGCCTCCTCGGCGGAGCGCGCGTAGAGCTCGACGAGCAGGTGCACGACGATCTGGTCCTCGTCGTGCTTGTGGAAGCGCACGTGGGTGAAGAACTCGCGCGTGCCGTGATCGCCGAAGGCGGCGTAGGACAGCGCGTCGCCGGCCTCCGGGCCGGAGCACGTCTCGACGTCCTCGGCCTCCACCGTCACGGTGCAGGAGGCGACCCACGGCGTCCCCGCCACCATCCGCTCCCAGCGGTCCTCGACCGGCTCCACGCGCCCGTTGTGGAAGCCGAGGTGCGGCTGGTCGTGCATGCAGTCGAGGCACTGCACGACCGCCTCCTGCAGCTCGTCCACGACCTCCGCGCGCTCGCCCGTCGAGGGGTCGATGCGGTGGATGCCCTCGTAGTGCACCTGCACCTCGAGGTTCTGCGACCAGCAGCGGTAGCAGCGCAGCCAGGCGCGGACGGTCTCCTGGTCGGTGGATCCCTCCATGTCTCTGATTCTATGCTCCGAGCCGCGATGGGCGACACACGCGATCCGATCGGCGTCGTCCTCGCGGGCGGCCAGGGGCGCCGCATCGGCGGCGGCAAGGCCGTCGTGGAGCTGCATGGGACGCCGCTGATCCGCTACCCGCTGCGGGCGCTGCAGGCGGTTCTCGCGGAGGTCGTGGTCGTCGCGAAGCAGCGCACGCCGCTGCCGCCGCTGCCCGGCGTTCCGATCTGGATCGAGCCTGCCGAGCCGCGCCATCCGCTCGCCGGGATCGTGCATGCGCTGGAGGGGGCGGGCGCGGCGGCGGGCCTGGACGGCGTCGCGCGCGAGATCCTCGTCAGCGCGGGCGATCTGCCGTTCCTCGGGCCGGAGCTGGTGGAGCAGCTCGCGCATGCGGACGCCGGCGGTGCGGCCGCCGTCGTGCCGCGCGCCGCCGGGCGGCTGCAGCCGCTGCTCGCGCGCTACGGCCCGTCCGCATATCCAGCGCTGGCCGCCGCCCTGCGCCGGGATCCGCTGCCATCCGTGACGGAGGCGGTGGCGGCGCTGGAGCCGCGGATCCTGGAGCTCGACGACGCGCAGTCGTTCTTCAACGTCAACGCGCCCGAGGACCTGCTGACCGCCGCCGGCCTGCTCGACCGCGGCACGCCGTGGCCCGACTGACCGCGCAAGCGCGCCCGTGTTCCCGACCGCGTAGCCTGCACGTGATGCTCCCCCGCTGGATGGTCGCCGCGCTCGCGCTCGCGGCAGTCGCACTCGCCGGCTGCGGCGGCTCCGGCACGAGCGGCGGAGGCGCGTCCTCGCCCAACGCGACGCCGCCGCCCCCGCCGGCAGACGTCGCGCGCGCCGCGCACCCGACGCGCGCCGACTTCCCCGCGGTGAGAGGGCGCACGCTGCGCCAGCTGGCCGACTCGCTGTACGGCGGCGGGCCGCAGGTCGCGATGGCCACGACCGACTACGTGCCCGGCCGCAACCGCGTCGCGTTCGGGCTGATCGAGCACGACGGCACGCTGGTCTACGGCAACACGGCCGTCTACGTGGCGCGCGGCGAGCATGCGAAGGCGATCGGGCCGTTCCTCGCGCCGGCCGACTCGCTGCAGGTGCGCCCGGCGTTCCGCAGCGAGACGGCGGCCGGCGACGACGTGACCGGCGTCTACCACGCCGACATCCGGCTGCCCGGGCCGGGCAGATGGCTGCTGCTGACCGTCACGCGCTCGGGCGAGGAGCTGCTCGGCGGGGCGGCCGCGGTCGTCGTGAGAAATCGCTCGCCCGTGCCGGCGGTCGGCGACCCGGCGCCGCGGATCCACACGCCGACGCCCGCCTCGGTCGGCGGCGACGTGTCGAAGATCGACACGCGCGTGCCGCCGAGCAGACTGCACGAGGTCGACTTCCACGACGTCGTCGGCAGAAGACCGGTGGCGCTGCTGTTCGCCACGCCGGCGCTGTGCAGATCGCGCGTGTGCGGGCCGGTCGCCGACGAGGCGGTGCAGCTGCAGACGGCCTACGGCGACCGCATGACCTTCATCCACAACGAGGTCTACGTCGACAACGATCCCTCGAAGGGGCTGCGCCCGCAGCTGGGGGCGTTCGGGCTGACGAGCGAGCCGTGGTTGTTCGTGATCGACGCCCACGGCCGCGTCGCGGCGCGCCTGGAGGGCGCGTTCGGGATCGACGAGTTCCGCGCGGCGATCGAGCAGGGATTGCGCGGCTGAGGCTTTCGCGCTACGGCGACCGCGAGCGATCGCCTTCGCGCGACGTCACAACGCGCTTGAGCCGCGCCAGCCGGTCGTCCCACGCCGCCGCCGTCTCGTCCAGCCACGTGCTCGCGGGCGTCAGCGCGCCGGGGCGCAGGCGGTAGCGGACCTCGCGCCCGCTGTCGGCCGGCGCGCGCTCGATCAGCCCCGCGTCGCCGAGCGCGGCGAGGTGCTTCGCGATCGCCTGGCGGCTGATCGGGAGGGCGGAGGTGAGCGCGGGCACGCTCGTCGAGCCCTCGCGCACGAGCGTCTCGACGACGTGGCGGCGCGTCGGGTCCGCGAGCGCCGCGAAGACAGGTCCGATCGGGTCGGCGCTCATGCGTACGCGAGCGTGAAGCGCGCCGCCAGCGCAGGCAGCGGGAACGACGGCTCGGACTCGACCACGACGACGCGCGCGCCGGCCGGGGCGGCGACCACGAGCAGCTCGACGCGCGTCGCGGGCGCGTCCTCGGTCCACCACCACCAGACGAGCCGGTGCGGCTCCTCGGCCGTCTCGACGAGCAGCTCGCGCGCGGGCTCGTCCTCGAGCCACGCCTCGCGGCCCTCCTCCGTCGCGAGCGCCTCCCACACCTCTTCGGGGCTCGCCTCGATCTCGATCTCGCGCCGCGTCTCCATGACCGCTCCTTTGACAACCAGACGGTTGCTATGGTGATCTGACAACCAAGCAGTTGTCGAAAGGATAGCGTCATGCCACTCGTCCCGATGGTCGTCGAGCAGAGCCCGCGCGGCGAGCGCTCGTTCGACATCTACTCGCGCCTGCTGAACGAGCGGATCGTCTTCCTCGGCCAGCCGGTCGACGACGACGTCGCGAACCTGATCGTGGCGCAGCTGCTGCACCTGGAGAGCCAGGACCCCGACAAGGACGTCTCGCTGTACATCAACTCGCCCGGCGGGTCGGTGTACGCCGGCCTCGCGATCTACGACACGATGCGCTTCATCAAGCCCGACGTGCGCACGATCTGCTTCGGCGTGGCGATGTCGATGGGCTCGCTGCTGCTGATGGGCGGGACGGCGGGGAAGCGGATGGCGCTGCCGAACGCGCGGATCCTGATCCACCAGCCCAGCGGCGGCTTCCAGGGGCAGGCGAGCGACATCGAGATCCACGCAAGAGAGACGCTCGAGCTGCGCCGCCACATCGACGAGCTGTACGCCCAGCACACGGGGCAGAGCGTCGAGAGAGTGCACGACGACATGGACCGCGACCGCTACTTCACGGCCGAGCAGGCGTGCGAGTACGGCCTGATCGACCGCGTGATCGAGTCGCACAAGCTGGCGCCGCGGGCGGCGGCGGGGTTTACGAGATAGCCGCTTCGAGCGTCGCGTCGAAGTCGGTCTTCGAGATCGGGCCGATGCAGGGCGAGGTCGCGCCGGCGTCGGCGTAGCGCCGCACGCCGTCGCGGACCGCGTCGGGGTCGCCGACCGCTGCGAGCGTGTTGAGGAAGCGCTCGGAGATCGCCTGCTGCATGCCGTCGCCGTCGCCTGCTCCGGCTGCCGCGTCGAACGCGGCGAGCTCGCCGTCGAAGCCGGAGCGCTCCAGCATCGCGCGGTAGAACGGCAGGCCGAAGTAGGGGAGCAGCTCCCGCCGCAGCGAAGCGTGCGCGTCAGCGGGATCCTCGACCATGCCCGCCGGCACGGCGGCGACGACGTCGAATCCGTCGAGCGACTTGCCGGCGCGCTCGCGGCCCTCGCGCACGGCGGGGATCACGACGTCGCGGATGTACGGCGGCGTGCAGAGCCACAGGATCGCGCCGTCGGCGACCTCGCCGGCGAGCCGCAGCATGCCGGGGGAGAGGCCGGCGACGTAGATCGGCACGTCGGGGCGCGGGTCGAGGCCGGCCATCTGGAAGCCGGTGCGCCACTTGACGGCGGGCGCGTCCGGCGCGGCCGTCGGCGGCGCCTCGCCGCGCAGGATCGCGCGCACGATCGCGACGTACTCGCGCATCTCGGCGACCGGTCTGTCGATCGTCTGCCCGTGCCAGCCCTCGACGACCGGCCGGTGCGAGACGCCGAGGCCGAGGTTCAGGCGGCCGTCGCTCAGGTCGTCGATCGTCCAGGCGGTCTGGCCCATCGTCGCCGGCGTGCGCGTGTAGATCGGCACGACGCCCGTGCCGACGCGGATCCGGCTCGTGGCCATCGCGTACGCGGTCACGACCGTCAGCGACTCGCGCCCCGCGATGTGCGTCACGTACGCCGCCTCGTAGCCGAGCTCCTCCGCACGCTGCACCCGCGCGATCGCCTGCTCGAGCGAGCGGCCGGTGGAGACGAAGCAGCCGAGGGCCATGGGACGGACCCTATCGCCGTGCCGGCAGCGTCTGCGCAACTTCCGCCTCGGTGGACCGTCTGACGGTGCGATGGCTTGTCGCTCCGCATCGCTCGCGCTTCCGCTCGTGCTGCTGCTCGTCGCCTCGGCGGGTCCCGCCGCCCGGGCCGATCGGGTGCTCGCGGAGCACGCGTCCTCGCCCGCGCGCAGCGACGGTGCGGGCACGGTCGCCTGGATCGCCGCGCCGGGGGCGCTCCAACTGGCCGACGGGCGCGGCAGCCCTACGGCGAGCGTCGACCTCTCCGGCGGCTGCGTCGAGCCGCCGGAGCAGCTCGACGCGGTCGGCGGCGGGCAGCTCCTCTTCACCTGCACCGTCGAGCACGACTTCTGGTGGGGGCGAGGCCGCAGCGGGGAGCCGCGCCTGCTCGATCTCGCGACGCGTGCGGTGCGCGTCCCCGCCGGAGCGGTTGAGGCCTTCTACGACGCGCTCGACCGGCCGCTCGGCAGCGCCCGCTTCGAGGACGTCGGCCTCCATGGCGTCCGCATGTGGGAGAGCGTCTACCACGGCGGGGAGGGGGTCCAGGGGATCGACTGGCGCTCGGGCGCGAGCATGGGCGATCCGGTGGACCCGGCGCAGGTGCTCGACGTCGACGCGCCGGGCCTCGTCACGACGCTGTGCGCGCCGCTCAGGCGCACGCGCTGGGACATCCCGTTCGTCCATGGCGTCACCGATCCGCCGCCGCTGTTCGATCCGTTCCTGTACGCGCCGCCCTACGGGGTCGCCTGGGGTCTGCGCAGCCCGCTGGTGCTGCGGCGCTGCGGTCGGCCCGGGGCGCAGGTGCTCGAGCCGCGGCTGCCGCACGACCGGATGCTGAGAACCGTCGCGCTCGCCGGCGGCACGGTCGCCTGGCTTGCGGGGGACTACACCGCCACGCCAGGGTCGAAGCGGCTTCCGCTGCGCGCCTATCTCTCCGACTGCGGTGCGCGCGTGCAACGGCCGGTGACGGTGCAGCCGAGCACTTCGGTCTCGCCGCAGATCGCACTCGTGCGCGACGGTTTGGTGCTCAGCGAGCTGACCGACGCCGGCCGGGCATGGCGCATCAGCCGGCTGTCGTTGGCGGGCGTGTGCCGGAGGCTGCGTCAGACCTGGTCGCTCGGCGTGCTTGCGGAGGCCGTGCAGGGCCTGGCAGCCGCCCCGGGCTCGACCCAGCGACTCGTCGATCGGGGGTTGCTCGCGACGCGCCTCCAGCCGCCGAGAGCGCGGACGCGCCTGACCGTCCGCGCGGGCTCCACGATCCGCCTGCTGCCGGGCACGCCGGCCCACGCGATGCGCTGGCGACTCGGAGCGGGTCGATGGCACCGCATCCGCCCGGTCGACGGCTGGAGATGGACCCTGCGCCTCCCCGATCGTCTGGAGGCGCGCTCGCTCGGGATCCGCGTGCGCACCCGTCAGGGCGGCGAGCTCCGCTTCGCCGCGCCGCTCGTCGTGCGCGGCTGACGAGCGCTCAGCGCCCGAACAGCTCGCGCGCCCGCTCGACGACCAGCTCGGGCCGCTCCTCGGGCAGGAAGTGGCCGGTGTCGTCGACCCACTCGATCGTCATGTGCGGCGCGTAGCGCTCATGCTGGCCGCTCGCGTGGCTGCCCTGGAGGATCTGGTCGCGTCTGCCCCACAGCAGGCGCGTCGGCGTGCTCAGGGTGCGGTCCTTCATCGCGCCGGAGAGCAGCGGGCGCAGCTCGTGCAGCAGGAAGGAGCGGTAGTACTGCTGCGTGGCGCGCGCGTGGTCGGGCTCGCGCAGCACGTCGACGAACGCGGCCAGCTCGTCGTCCGTGTAGCGCCCGTGCGAACGCGCGACCTGCAGGACGCGGCGCGTGAACTCGCCCTGCCGCATGAGCGCGGACCCGAGCAGCGGCGAGCCGAGCGCGACCTGATACCAGAGCGTCAGCAGCCGTCTGGGCGACGGGCGCTCGGCCGGCGGCCACAGGTGCGGGATCGAGCAGCCGAGGTAGTGGCCGACCCGCTCGGGCGCGGTCAGGCAGACGAGGAACCCTGCGAACGCGCCCCAGTCGTGGCCGATCAGGTCGAAGCGCTCGACGCCCAGCTCGGTCAGCAGCGCCAGCACGTCGTCGGCGAGCTCCTGCTTGCGGTAGCCGGACTTCGGCGCGTCGCTCCAGCCGAGCCCGCGCAGGTCCGGCGCGATCACGCGCCGGCCGTCGCCGGCGAGGCCGGGGATCACGTCGCGCCACATGAACCAGTGCTGCGGCCAGCCGTGCAGCAGCACGACGGGCGGGCCGTCGGCCGGTCCCGCCTCGGCGACGTGGAAGCGGAGCCCGCGCGCGTGGACGTCGCGATGCGAGACCCCTTCGACCTGCGGCATCGGCACGGCGGTCATGTCCGGCACCCTAGCTGGCTGCCTGGCCAGGGCGCGCCGTCAGTCGCGCTTGAGCAGCAGCACCATCAGCACCGCCGCGAACGCGATCGTGCCGAACGTGAGCGCGGTGCCGAGGTTCGCGGCGCCCAGCAGGCCCGCGAGCGCGCTCACGACCGCGAACGCGGCGAGCAGGATCAGCAGGTCGAGCAGCACGGCGGGCATCATGCCACCCCGGCGTGCTCCGCCAGCGCTCGCTCCAGCGCCGGGACGTCGAGGCCCGGATCCTGCCGCTCCAGCCAGCGCTCCGCCGCGCGCCGGCCGCCGAGCGCGCGCAGCCCGCGCGCCCCATGCTCGGCCGTGAAGTCGGCGAGCGCGTGGAGCCGCCGCGCGCGCAGGCGGCGGGCGGCGACGTCGCTCGCCTCGCGGTGCGCGTCGACCGCATCGAGCAGTCTGTCGATCCCCTGCGGCGGCGGGATCGAGCTGACCGCCACGACCGCCGTCTCGCGCGCGCCGAGCGACCGCAGCGCCGCATGCAGGTCCCGCCGCGCCGACACGGCCACCTGGCCCAGGTCCGCCTTCGTCACAACCAAGACGTCAGGGATCTCCATGATCCCGCTCTTGAGGAACTGGAGGACGTCGCCGGACCCCGGCTGCACGACGACCGCGACGGTGTCGGCGACCTCCGCGACCTCTGTCTCCGACTGCCCGACGCCGACCGTCTCGATCACCACGACATCGAACGCCGCCGCCAAAGCATGGGCCGCAGCCCGCGTCGCCGGAGCAAGCCCGCCAAGCCGATCCCCAGCCGCCATCGACCGAATGAAGATCGCCGCGTCCGCCGGGTCGTACTCGATCCGCGCCCGATCGCCGAGCAGCGCGCCGCCGGAGCGCTTGCTCGACGGGTCGACGGCCAGCACGGCCACGCTTCGGTCACGCGCGCGCCACCCCGCCACGAGCTGCGACAGCAGCGTCGACTTGCCGGCGCCCGGCGGTCCGGTCACGCCGACGATGTGTCCGTCAGCCTCGCCGCCCAAAGCGGCCGGCGAGACGCCCGCCAGCAGCTCGGCGATCTCCGCCTGCGCCCCCGGAGAGCGGTTCTCAACGAGGTTGAGCACTGCGGGCGCAACGGACAGGTCGCCGTCACGAAGGCGCGCTGCAAGGTCGGTCATCGAGGGGGAAAGCTAGCCGGCCGATCGGGCGGGTGGCGCGGAGGACGCACGTGCGCCGGCCGAAGGCCGGTGTGCGCGCGCCCGGATGCGACAGGACCCGCCCGCAGCAGCGCCGGACCCGAGCAGGTTCAGGCAGCGACCGAGATCCCGTTCCGCTCGGCCACCAAGGCGACCACGTCCCGCATGATCCGCGTGATGTCGAAGTCCTTCGGCGTGTAGACCGCCGCGACGCCGGCCTCCTTCAACGGCGCCTCGTCGGCCACCGGGATGATCCCGCCGACGATCACGGGGACGTCGCCCACGCCCGCCTCACGCAAGGCAGCGATCACGGAAGGGATCAGCTCGCGGTGGGACCCGGACAGGATCGACAGCCCCACCACATGCACGCCCTCCTGCAGCGCCGAGGCGGCGATCTGCTGCGGCGTGAGGCGGATGCCCTCGTAGACGACCTCCATGCCCGCGTCGCGCGCGGCGACGGCGATCTGCTCGGCGCCGTTGGAGTGGCCGTCCAACCCCGGCTTGCCGACGAGGATCTTCAGCCGGCGGCCGAGCTGCTCGCTCACGCGCTCGACCTCGTCGCGGATCTCCTCCAGCGAGTCGCTGCCGATCGCGGCCGACTCGCCGACGCCGGTCGGGCCGCGGTAGGAGCCGAACACGTCGCGCAGCGCCTGCGCCCACTCGCCCGTCGTGACACCGGCGCGGGCGGCGGCGATCGACGCCTCCATGATGTTCTCGTCGGAGGCTGCGACCCGCGCGAGCTCCGCCAGGGCTGCGTCGACCGCAGCCTGGTCCCGCGAGGCGCGCCAGGCGGCGAGCGCCTCCTTCTGGTGCTGCTCGACCTCGGGGTCGACGACGAGGATGCCGCCGTCCCCGTCGGCGGTCAAAGGGGAGGGCTCGGTCTCGGTGTAGACGTTCTGGCCGACGACCTTCAGCTCGCCCGCCTCGATCCGCCGGATCCGCTCGCGGTGCGACTCGACCAGCGCCGCCTTCATGTAGGGGACCGCCTCGACCGCGCCGCCGTGCTCGGCGACGATCGCCATCTCGGCGCGCGCGCCGTCCAGCAGCTCCTGCACGAGCCCGTCCATCACCACCGAGCCCTCGAAGATGTCCGGGTACTCGAGCAGGTCGGTCTCGAACGCGAGCACCTGCTGCAGGCGCAGCGCCCACTGCTGGTCCCACGGGCGCGGGAGGCCGAGCGCCTCGTTCCAGGCGGGGAGCTGGATCGCGCGGGCGCGCGCGTCGCGGCCGAGCGTCACGGCCAGCGCCTCCAGCACGATCCGCTGGACGTTGTTCTCCGGCTGCGCCTCCGTGAGGCCGAGCGAGTTGACCTGCACGCCGTAGCGGAAGCGGCGCTGCTTGGGGTCCTCGACGCCGTAGCGGGTGCGGCCGAGCTCGTCCCACAGAATGCCCATTGCGCGCAGCTTCGCGTGCTCCTCGACGAAGCGGACGCCGGCGTTCACGAAGAACGAGATTCGGGAGAACACCGTCCCCATGCGCTCCGCGGGCACGCGCTCGCGGACGGCATCCAGCACGGCGATCGCGGTCGACATCGCGTAGGCGATCTCCTGCACCGGCGTCGCGCCCGCCTCCTGCAGGTGGTAGGAGCAGACGTTGATCGGGTTCCACTTCGGCACGCGCTCGACCGTGTAGGCGACCATGTCGGCGATCAGCCGCATCGAGGGGCCGGGCGGGAAGGCGTAGGTGCCGCGGCTGAGGTACTCCTTGATGATGTCGTTCTGCGTCGTGCCCTGGAGCTGCTCGGGCGCGACGCCCTGCTCCTCCGCCGTGACGATGTAGAGCGCGAGCAGCCACGCGGCCGTCGCGTTGATCGTCATCGACGTGTTCATCTGGTCGAGCGGGATGTCGTGCAGCAGCGCCTTCATGTCGCCCTTGTGCGCGACCGGCACGCCGACCTTGCCGACCTCGCCGCGCGCCAGCTCGTGGTCGGCGTCGTAGCCCGTCTGCGTGGGCAGGTCGAAGGCGATCGAGAGGCCCGTCTGGCCCTTCGCGAGGTTGCGCCGGTACAGCTCGTTCGACTTCTCGGCGGTCGAATGGCCGGCGTACGTCCGCATCATCCACGGACGGTCGGGCTCGGGCAGGCGGTGGGGGGGCCGGGCGTCGTCGCTCATGGCCACGATTGTAAGGTGCAAATACGTGGAAGGTCGCGCAAATCACTCCGAGCCGCAGCCGCTCGACGTGCGCTTCAAGGGCTTGGAGCGCGTCATCTGCTGCTGGCGGATCGGCGACGTGCTGGTCGATCCGGGACCGGAGTCCTCGCTGTCGAAGCTGCTGGAGGCGCTCGGCGAGGACTTCCGCCCGCGCGTCCTGCTGCTGACCCACATCCACCTCGACCACGCCGGCGCGACCGGCGCGCTGCTCGCGCGCTGGCCCGACGTCGAGGTGTACGTCCACGAGCGCGGGGCGCCGCATGTGATCGACCCCTCGAAGCTGCTCGCGAGCGCCGGCAGGCTCTACGGCGAGGACAACATGCGTGCGCTGTGGGGCGAGGTGCTGCCGGTCCCGGCCGAGCGGGTCCACGTGCTGAGCGGCGGCGAGACGCTCGCGCTCGACGACGTCGGCCGCGTGCGCGTCGCCTACACGCCGGGCCATGCGTCGCATCACGTCTCCTACCTGCACGAGGACAGCGGATGCGCGTTCGTCGGCGACATGGCCGGCGTGCGCATCCCGCCGGGGGACGTGACGATCGCGCCGACGCCGCCGCCGGACATCGACGTCGAGGCGTGGGACGCGTCGCTGGACCTGATCGCCGCGTGGAGACCGGCCGCGCTGGGGCTGACGCACTTCGGCGGGGTGGACGAGGTCGAAAGGCAGCTGGAGGCGGTGCGCGCCTCGCTGCACGAGCTCGCGCAGCTGACGCGAAACGCCGGGCCCTCGACGGTCACGGCCGCCGTCAGAGATCGCGTCGACACGACCGGCGACCGCTTCCTGCGCGCGGCCTACGCGGCTGCGGTGCCGCCCGAGCACATCTACCAGGGCCTTGAGCGCTATTGGCGCAAGCGTGCCGAGCGCGAGGCAGCTGCGACCGGCGTCCAATCGGCGTAGGCGCGCGCCCCGTCGGCGGTAACCTGCGGAACCGATGTCGCAGACGATCGAGCTTCCACGCGTCCAAGGTCCCGGCTCCGACCTCGGCGGCCACTGGCGCGTGATCGTCAAGAACGACGACCACAACACGTTCGACCACGTCGCGCGCACGCTGGCGCGCTACATCCCCGGCGTGAACGTCGACCGCGGGTACGCGTTCGCGGACCAGATCCACCACAGCGGCCAGGCGATCGTGTGGACGGGGCAGAAGGAACCGGCTGAGCTGTACTGGGAGCAGCTCAGCGACGCGGGGCTCACGATGGCTCCGCTCGAGTCGTGCTGAGCCTCGGCGCCTAACCGCGGACGCGGAAGCGCAGGCTGCGCACCACGTGCCCGCGGCTCGGCAGCGCGGTCGCGACGACCGACAGCCCGGCGGAGCGGCGCGCCAGCGCGCGCGACTGGTGCAGCGGCAGGTGCAGCGCGATCGATCCGCCGCGCGGCACGCTCACCCGCTGGATCCCCATCGCGAAGCCGTCGGAGCGCGCGAAGCGCACGCGGCCCGAGCACGGGTCCGCTCTCACCAGCTCCAGCAGGCCGAGCCCGGCGGGACAGGAGACGCGCAGCACGATCGCGTCGCCGTGCAGCGGCAGCAGCGGATCGACCGCGATCGTGCTGCGGCCGACGTCGTTGACGCTCGGAAACGGGAACGGCAGCGTCGCGGTCGTCATGCGCGCGCCGCCGGCCTGCGGCGCGACGCGCGCGCTCTCGCAGTCGATGTCGAGCACGTCGCGCGGATCGGCGGCGACGCTGTCGCGCCCGCCGCCGCATGCGACCTCGGTCGCGCGGCCGTCGCGCAGGGAGAGGCGGTCGGCGCCGCCGCCGCCCAGCAGCTGCTCGACGTCGTCGGCGATCGTGTCGCGCTCGTCGCCCGAGCCGCTGAAGTCGGCGCGTCCGATCTGCGCGCGAACGGCCTCGCGCCGCGGCAGCAGCGCGCCGTCGGCGCCGATGCGGTCGGCGTAGGTGACGAGGTCCTCGCCCTCGCCGCCCTGCAGCACGTCGGCGCCGGGCCCGCCGGCGACGATGTCCTGCCCGGGGCCGCCGTCGATCGCGTCCTCGCCCGGTCCGCCGACGAGCAGGTCGTCGCCGGGACCGCCGTCGATCGTGGCGGGCAGGTCGGCGCGGACCCGCACGTCGCTGCCGAGCAGGCCGAGTCTGACCTCGATCCGTTCGATCCCCGTGTCGGGGCAGGTGACGTGATAGCCGGTCGCGTCGAGGGTGCATGTGCTGCCGGCGGGCAGCGTGAGGCGGCTCGCGTTCTCGTCGAGCGTCAGCACGCCGCCGACGCGGTCGATCGTGACGTTGCTCGGCTCGACGTCGTCGCCGCTGTAGCGCAGCACGGCGCCGTCGAGCTCGACGAGCCCGCCGGCTGTTGCGGGAGCCGCCGCGCACAGCAGCGCAAGCAGGACGAGTGGCAGGAGCAGGCGGCGGCGCACGGGCACGACAGGGTAGGCAACCCGCCAGATGGCGCAGCGATGCGGTGGGCTATCCCGCTCGCGCCGCGCGCACGTCGCGCAGCGTCTCGCGGCCGCGCTGCGCGAGGATCCGCTCGACCTCGGTGCGGCAGCCGCCGCAGCCGGTCGTCGCGCCCGTGACCTGGGCGACCGCGGACACGCGCTCCAGCGAGCCGGCGGCGATCGCCTGCTCGATCTGCTCGCGCGTCACGCCCGCACACGAGCAGACGACGCCGCTCGCGGGTGACGCAGCGCCGGTGGAGAAGCCCGCCTCCAGCAGCTCCGCCGGCACCGGCCGCCCCTCCTCGACGAGCCGCCGCAGCGTCACCGCCTCGCTCAAGTCTCCGAGCAGCACCGCGCCGACGAGCCGGTCCTCCGCCACGACGAGCTTGCGGTAGCGGCCGCGGCGCGTGTCGAGGCTCAGCAGCTCCTCCTCGCCTTTGCCCGCCGTTGCACGGCCGGCGGCGAACAGGTCGACGCCCATCACCTTCAGCGTCGTCGCCGGCACGGCGCCGTGGAAGGCGGCGGGCCGCGCCGACATCACCGCCGCCGCGACGCTCGCCTGGCGCAGCAGCGGCGCCCACAGCCCGTAGACGACGCCGCGGTGCTCGGCGCACTCGCCGACCGCCCACACGCGCGGGTCGCTCGCGCGCAGCTCGTCGTCGACGACGATCCCGCGCGCGACCTCGATCCCCGCCGTGCGCGCAAGCTCGACGTCCGGCCGGATCCCGGTCGCGACGATCACCAGCTCGGCCGGCAGCGCACGGCCGTCGGCGAGCCGCACCTCGCGAACCGGCCCGTCCTCGCCGGGCCCCGCCAGCGCAGTCGTGCTGGCGCCCAGCAGCACCTCGATCCCCAGCTCGCGGATGCGGCGCTGCAGCAGGCCCGCGCCGAGCGGGTCGAGCTGCTGCTCCATCAGGTGCTCGGCGAGATGCACGACGCTCACGCGCATGCCGCGCGCCTGCAGGCCGCGCGCCGCCTCCAGGCCGAGCAGCCCGCCGCCGATCACGACCGCACGCCGCCAGCCGTCGAGCCCGCCGAGGATCCGCGCGACGTCGCGCAGCGAGCGGAACGGGTGGACCCCGGGCCGCGCGAGGCCGTCGATCGGCGGCAGCGCCGGCTGCGAGCCGGTCGCCAGCACGACGCGGTCGTACTCGACGAGGCTGCCGTCCGAGAGCTCCGCGCAGCGCTCGCGCAGGCCGAGCGCGACGACATGGCTCCCGCTGCGCAGCTCGACGCCGCGCTCGGCGAACCACGAGGCGTCGCGCAGCACGAGGTCGGCGGCGTGCGCCTCGCCTGCGAGCGCGGCGGAGAGCCGGATGCGGTCGTAGGGCAGGCTCGGCTCGGCGCCGGCGATCATCAGCGCGCGCCCGTCCGCCCCGTGCGCGAGCAGCTGCTCGACGACCGCGAGACCGGCCATCCCGCCGCCGATCACGAGCGTGCGGCCCTGCACGGCCGCGGCACGGCGTGAGCGACCGCGCGGCAGCGGCTCGACCCGCACGGCGGTCGCCTTCAGCTCGGCCTGCCGCGAGACGGGGTCGAGCGCCGGGCTCACGACCTCGTTGAGCGGCGTCTCGCCGGCCGCGAGGTGCAGCGAGCCCCAGTGGAACGGCGCGAACGCGACGCCCTCCGGCAGCGTGTCCACGACCCGCACGCGCATGCTCGCGATCCCGCGCCGCGAGACGAGCCGCGCGGCGTCGCCCGCGTGCACGCCGGCGCGCTGCGCGTCGGCTGGGTGCAGCTCGACGAACGGGCCGGTGTCGCTCCCCGCCAGCTCGGGCGACTTGCCCGTGCGCGTCATCGTGTGCCACTGGCCGGCGAGACGGCCGGTGCTCAGCAGCAGCGGGAACGACTCGTCCGTGCGGTCGACCGGCGCGGCGTGGGGGGTGGGGCCGAGGCGCGCTCTGCCGCTCGGCGTCGGCAGTCTGCCCCACGCGTAGAGGCGCGCCGTGCCCGGATGCGCCTCGCGTCCCTCGGCGCGCGCCGGGACCGGCCATTGGATGCCGCCGCCCTCGCGGCGCAGGCGCTCGTGCGAGAGCCCGCTCATGTCGCACGCGCGGCCGGCTGTCGTCGCGACGAACTCCTCGAACACCTCGGCCGCGGATCTCCACGCGAACTGCTCCGAGAAGCCCCACGCGCGCCCGAGCCGGGCGAAGATCTCCCAGTCGGGCAGCGCGAGCCCGGGCGGCGCGAGCGCGCGCTGCACGAGCGAGACGCCGCGCTCGGAGTTCGTCATCGTGCCGTCCTTCTCGGGCCACTGCGCGGCCGGCAGCATCACGTGTGCGAGCGCGCTCGTCTCGGTCGGGTGGTAGGCGTCCTGCGCGACCACCAGCTCGGCCTTGCGCAAACCGGCGGCGAAGCGCTCGGCGTCGGGCTGCGAGACGACCGGGTTCGTCGCGACGATCCAGACCGCCTTCACGCCCCCCTCGTGCAGCGCGTCGGCCAGCTCGGTCGCGGCGATCCCCGGCTCGGGCGAGATGCCCGGCAGGTCGCTCGGCAGCCGCCACAGCTTGCGCATCTCGGCGCGGTCCTCCGCGACCGCGACGGAGCGGTAGCCCGGCAGCAGGTTCGACAGCCCGCCCGTCTCGCGGCCGCCCATCGCGTTCGGCTGCCCGGTCATCGACAGCGGGCCGGTCCCCGGCTTGCCGAGGTTCCCGGTCAGCAGGCAGAGGTTGTGGAGCGCGCGGTTCTTGAGCGTCCCGACGCTCGACTGGTTCGCGCCCATCGACCACAGCGCGAGCGCGCGCGGCGCGCTCCCGAACGCGCGCGCCGCCTGCTCGATCAGCGCCGCCGGCACGCCGCTCTCCCGCTCCGCGCGCTCCGGCGTCCACTCGGCCGCCGCCGCGAGCGCGTGCTCGGCTCCCTCGGTGCGGGTCGTGACGAACGGCTCGTCGATCAGCCCGTCGCGGGCGATCGCGTGGATCATCGCGTTGAGGACCGCGAGGTCGCTGCCGGGGCGCAGCGCGAGATGGAGGTCCGCGGCGGCGGCCGTCTGCGTGCGGCGGGGATCGAGCACGATCAACGTCGCGCCCTCCTGCTGGCGGCGGCGGATGCGCGCCCATGCGATCGGATGGCAGGCGGCCGTGTTGGAGCCGAGCAGCAGCATGCAGTCGGCGCGCTCGAGGTCGGCGTAGGAGGCCGGCGGGCCGTCGGAGCCGAACGTCTCCTTATAGGCGGCGACCGCGCTCGACATGCACAGGCGCGAGTTCGAGTCGACGTTGTTCGTGCCGACGAAGCCCTTCACGAGCTTGTTGACGACGTAGTAGTCCTCGCTCAGCAGCTGGCCGGAGACGTAGAACGCGATCGCGTCCGGTCCGTGCTCGGCGACGATCGCCTGCAGGCGCTTGGCCAGCAGCGGGATCGTGCGCCGCCAGGTCGACGGCCGCCAGCGCTCGTCCGCGCTGTCGCGCAGCAGCGGCGTGACGGCGCGGTCGTCGGCGTGGACGGCGTCCGGCAGGTGCAGCGGCTTGCGGCAGGTCGCGCCGCGGTTGACGCGGTGCAGCTTGTCGCCCTCGACCGAGGCGAGCCGGCCGCCGCGGACGTTCGCGACGAGCCCGCAGCCGACCCCGCAGTAGGGGCAGGTGGTGCGCGTCGCGCTCACGCCGCCTGCGCGAGCTCGGCCGGCGGGGCCAGCCGCAGCCACAGCTCGCCGTCGCGCTCGAGCACCTCGTGCACGGCGACGCCCGGATGGTTCCCGAGCGCGGCGCCGCTGCGCAGGTCGAAGCGCCAGCCGTGCAGCGGGCAGGTCACGCACGCGTCCGCGACGAGTCCGTCGGCGAGCGGTCCGCGTCTGTGCGGACAGGTTGCGTCGATCGCGTGATGCCCCTCGTCGGTGCGGAAGACGGCGACGCGCCGCCCGGCGACCGTCACGCTGCGTCCCTCCAGCAGCGGCACGTCGCCGATGCGGCCGATCAGGTGCAGGTCGTTCATACGGTTCCCTCCGCGAGGACGACGTCGATGGGCGTGAACGGCTCCGGCTCGCTGTCGAGCTCGGCGAACTGCTTCGGGTGGACCGGCTCGTGGCGCTCCAGCCACGGGTCGGGGTCGGCGGCTGCCTTCGCGATCGCGTAGCGCTCGAGCAGCTCCGCCTGCCGCGCCGGGTCGAGCACGACCTCCCGCACCGCCTCGATCCCGACGCGCAGCACCCACGTGTACGTGCGCTCCAGGTACTCGGCCTGCTCGCGGTAGTGCTGCAGGAAGACGAGCGCGAGGCGGATCGCCGCCTCGCCGTCGGCGACCGTGTCGAGCAGGTCGCCTCTGCGCACGCTCGCGCCGGCGGCCCCGCCGACGTACAGCTCCCAGCCGCCCTCGATCGCGACGAGGCCGATGTCCTTCACGTACGCCTCGGCGCAGTTGCGCGGGCAGCCGGTCACCGCCGACTTGACCTTGTGCGGCGTGTAAAGGCCCTCCATGCGGCGCTCCAGCTCGATCCCGACGGCGATCGCGTCGCCGAGGCCGAAGCGGCAGAAGTCCGTGCCGACGCATGTCTTCACCGTGCGGACCGCCTTCGCGTAGGCGTGGCCGGACGGCATCCCGAGCTCCTCCCACACGCGCGGGAGCGCCTCCTTCCTGATGCCGAGCAGGTCGATCCGCTGGCCGCCGGTGATCTTCACCATCCGCACGTCGTGGCGCTCGGCGACGTCGGCGATGCGGCGCAGCTCCTCCGGCGTCGTGACGCCGCCGCGGATGCGCGGGATCACCGAGAAGGTGCCGTCGTTCTGGATGTTCGCGTGCACGCGGTCGTTGATGAAGCGCGCGTGGCGCTCCTCGCGGTGGCGGTTCTCCTGCACCTGCGAGACGAGGTAGGCGAGCCCCGGCTTGCAGGCGCCGCAGTCGCGCCCGGCGCCGCAGGTCGCCGTCAGCTCGCTCACCGACTCCAGCTCGCGCTCGCGCACCAGCGCGGCGAGCTGCTCGCGCGTCTGCTTGCGGCACGGGCACAGGTACGCCGGCTCCTCGCCGGCGCCGCCGCGCTCGATCGCCAGCAGCTCTCGCACGAGCGGCTTGCACGAGCCGCAGCCGGAGCCGGCGCGCGTGACGGCGACGACCTCCTGCGTGGAGCCCAGCCCCTGCGCGCGGATCGCGTCGACGATGTCGCCCTTGCAGACGCCGTTGCAGTTGCACACCTGGGCGGTGTCGGGCAGGTCGGCCGCGCTCGCCTCGCTCGCCTGCGCCAGCAGCCCGAGCAGGTCCTCGACCGGCTCGCGGCGGCGCACCTGCTCCAGCAGCAGCTCGTGGCCGCGCGTGTCGCCGAGCAGGACCGCGCCGGCCGCGCGGCCGTCCTCGTCCACGACGAGCTTGCGGTAGGTGCGCGAGGCGGCGTCGGCGGCGACCACCTCGCGCGCGCCGCTCGCGTCACCGACGGCGACGAGGTCGACGCCCATCACCTTCAGCTTCGCCGACTGCACCGAGCCGGCATATGCCGCCTCGCTCGCCGTGAGCGTCTGCGCCGCGACGGCAGCCTGCTCGTGGATCGGCGCGACGAGCCCGTAGACGACGCCGCGGTGCTGGGCGCACTCGCCGACCGCGAGCGCGCGCGGGTGGCTCGCCACCATGCGGTCGTCGACGACGATCCCGCGCTCGACCTCCAGGCCGGTGGCGCGGGCGAGCGAGACCTGCGGCCGGATCCCGATCGAGACGACGACGAGGTCGGCGGGGAGCATGCTGCCGTCCGCCAACAGCAGCCCGCTCACCGCCGCCTCGCCGACGAGCGCGGCCGTCTGCGTCTCCAACCGCACCTCGACGTCGAGCTCGCGCATCGCTCCAAGCAGCAGGGCGGCCGCGCCGTCGTCGAGCTGGCGCTCCATCAGGCGCTCGACGAGGTGCACGATCGTCACCGGGCAGCCGAGGCCGGCGATCCCACGCGCCGCCTCGAGCCCGAGCAGGCCGCCGCCGATCACGACCGCTGCGCTCGCCTCGCGCGCCCGGGCGGCGATCGCGTCGCAGTCGGCCGGGTCGCGGAAGGCCAGCACCCCGGGCAGGTCGATCCCGGAGAGCGGCGGCATCAGCGGGTCCGAGCCGGTGCACAGGACGACGCGCTCGAACGCGAGCTCCTCGCCGTCCGCAAGGCGGCACCTGCCGCCGTCGAGGTCGAGCGCGGCCGCCGCCGCGCCGAGCCGCACGTCGACGTCGTGGTCGGCGTACCACTCCTGCGGGCGCAGCTGCAGCTCGGAGCGCGTGGTCTCGCCCGCGAGCAGGTGCGAGAGCGCGACGCGGTCGTAGGGCAGCTCGCGCTCCTTGCAGAGCAGCGCGACGGGCACGTGCGGGTCGCGCTCGCGCACCCGCTCGCAGACGGCCTGGCCGGCGATGCCGCCGCCGATGACGAGGATTCCGCTCATGGCCGGACAGGTTGCTCGCGGCCGGCCGCGCCGCGTACCGCCGCGTGTCGAAAGCGGGGGAGGGGTGTGCCTCCCTGTGTCGCAATCGAAACCGCGTGGTTCAATATCGGGCCGCATGCCTCGCCCCCGCAAGCAGCTCGACTTCCGCGCCGCCGCGGAGGCGCTGACCGCTCCCGGCGCGGAGCACGCGACGATGGCGTCGATCGCACGCCGGCTGGCGGTGGCGAAGCCGACCCTCTATCGCATGGCCGGCAGCCGCGAGGAGCTCGTGCAGCTGTGCGTCGACGCGGAGGCGGAGCGGCTGTTGGAGCAGCTGCATCGCGCGGGCGGCGTCAGCGGCTTCCTGGACTTCGTCGAGGATTCGCCGGCCGGCTTCACGCTGCTGTTCGACGGGCGCCATCCGCAGGCGCGCCAGGCCGTGCGCCGCGTCGAGAACCGGCTCGGCGACGATCTGCGCCGGCAGGGCGTCCCGCAGGCGCAGACGCTCGCCGCCGGCCTGATCGGGTTCGCAGCCGGCGTCGCTCGTCGTGCGATCGAGGACGGGACGCCGCTCGATTCGCTCGATGTGCAGGCGCTTCTCGCTCGGACGGCGTCAGCGGGAAACTGAACCAAGCGGTTGCCTTTTCGCCCTGTGGCGAAAGCAGGCGGCCGAAATCTCCGCCCTCGCGCCGTGGAGCGAGTCCGGTCCTCGCCCCTAGCTTGGCCGTACGACGCCAAGACCACGGAGGACCGATGACACGCGGACGCTGGATCGACGAGTGGGACCCGGAGGACGAGCGCTTCTGGGAGACGACAGGGAAGAGGATCGCTCGCAAGAACCTGGCCTTCTCGATCTTCGCCGAGCACTTCGGCTTCTCGATCTGGGTGCTGTGGACGATCGTCGTGATCAACCTCGGCAACGTCGGGATCGCGCTTTCGCTGTCCGAGGCGTTCTGGCTGACGGCGGTCCCGAACCTGATCGGCTCGGCGCTGCGGATCCCCTACACGTTCGCGGTGCCGCGCTGCGGGGGGAGGCTGTGGACGACGATCAGCGCGAGCCTGCTGCTGATCCCGACGCTGCTGGTGGCGATCGTCGTGCCGAGCGGCTGGCTCGCCGCGCAGGGCCACGACACGCAGTTCTGGGTGCTGCTCGCGTGCGCGGCCACAGCGGGCGTCGGAGGGGGCAACTTCTCCTCCTCGATGGCGAACATCTCGTTCTTCTATCCGGAGGGCAAGAAGGGCCTCGCGCTCGGCCTCAACGCGGCCGGCGGCAACCTCGGCGTCGCCGTCACGCAGCTGCTGATCCCGCTCGCGATCATCGTCGGCGTCCCGACCACTGCTGTGAAGCTGCCCCAGCACGAGGTGCACCTCGCCTACGCCGGGCTCGTGTGGCTGCCGTTCATCGTCGTCGCGGCGCTCGGCGCGTGGCGCTACATGGACAGCCTCACGCAGGCGAGATCGGACGGGCGCGCCTACGCGCTGGCGCTCAAGCAGCCGCAGACGTGGGTGATGTCGCTGCTCTACATCGGCACGTTCGGTTCGTTCATCGGCTACTCGTTCGCGCTGCCGCTCGTGATCAAGAACACGTTCCCGGAGTTCCTCGCCGGCCATCCGTTCATCGCGACCTACCTCGCCGGGCTCGCGTTCGTGGGCGCGCTCGTCGGCTCGGTCGCGCGGCCGCTCGGCGGATGGCTGTCCGACAAGGTCGGCGGGGCCAGGGTGACGTTCGCCGTCTTCCTCGGCATGGGCCTCTTCACGCTGGCGGCGATCGTCGGCGTCAGACGGCACAGCTTCGGCCTCTTCTTCGGCTCCTTCATGGCCATCTTCCTGCTCGCCGGGATGGGCAACGGCTCGACCTACCGCATGATCCCGTCGATCTTCGGCGCGCTCGGGCGCCGCCATGCCGCCGAGCATGGGCTCGCCGCGGGCGAGACGACGCTGTCGTTCAAGCGCCAGGCGGCCGCGGTGATCGGCATCGCCGGCGCGATCGGAGCCTTCGGCGGCTTCCTGATCCAGGTCGCGTTCCGGCAGGCGAGCCTCGGCGTCTCGGCGCTGGTGAGAGCCGCCGCGACGCCTGCGGAGAGAGTCGCGATCGCCCAGGCCCACGCCGACTGGTCGATCTCGGCGCTGTGGGTGTTCCTCGCCGCCTACGTCCTGTTCGCCGGCATGACGTGGTTCTGCTACCTGCGCCGCTCGGTCGCGACGGCGCGGATCCCGAGCCTCGCGTCCGCCTCGGTCTGAGGCGCACGCGGGGGGATGACAGGCCGTCAGCCGGCCTGCGGCGCGGGCCGGCCGCCGGCGGCCGCCTTGCTCGCCTGCTTCTCCGGGCTCACGCGCACGACGTTGCGGACGAGCCCGAGCTTCTCCATCAGCGCGATCGCGATCCCCGACGGGTCGGCGATCCGCTCCCACGCCTTGAGCCCGTGGTAGGCGGAGGTGGGGAAGGCGTGGTGGTTGTGGTGCCACGACTCGCCGAGCGACGGGAGCGCCAGCCAGAAGACGTTGCGCGACTCGTCCTCGACGTCGAAGCGCCGCGTGCCGAAGAAGTGGCAGACCGAGTTGATGCTCCACGTCACGTGGTGCAGCAGGAAGATCCGCACGAGGCCGCCCCACAGGAAGCCGGTCGCCGCGCCCTTGAGCGAGAAGCCGGTCAGCAGGTAGCCCGCGAGCGCCGGCAGCAGCAGCGTCAGCGCGAGCCAGAGGAAGAACGTCGAGTTGACCCAGCGGATCGCGCGGTCCTTCACGAGGTCGGGCGCGTAGCGGTGCGCGGAGGCGCGCCCGTGCGAGTCGCTCAGCATCCAGCCGACGTGCGCGTGCCAGAGGCCCTTCAGCGCGCCGCGCCAGCCGTCCTCGGCGTTGACGTGCGGGCTGTGCGGATCGCCGTCCTCGTCGGCGAACGCGTGGTGCTTGCGGTGGTCGGCGACCCACGTGATGACGCTGCCCTCGACGGCCATCGAGCCGGCGATCGCGAGCGCGACGCGCATCGGCGTGGAGGTCTCGAAGGCGCGGTGCGTGAAGAGGCGGTGATAGCCGATCGTGATGCCGAAGCCGGTGACGACGTAGAAGACGGCGAAGATCGCGACGTCGCTCCAGCCGATCGCCTTGTTCCACAGCAGCACGATGGCGAGCAGGAAGGCGACGAACGGCAGGACGACCGCGACGAGGTTGGAGATGCGGTGAGCGCGGGTCATGAGTTTGCACCCTACCCGCAAAACTGCGCTTGTCGTCATCACCGATCAACGTCTTGACCGCTGATTCTTGTAGCTTTCGCACAAGGAATGGCCGACTCCGCCATAAGAGAGGCGTTCGAACCGCGACCGTGGCGCCGGCTCCCGCCCGACGCCGTCGCGGCGATGCGTCCGCAGCTGCCGGACCTCGCGCGCGAGATCATCGACGCGATCCGCGTCGAGGTGCCGGCGTACGCGCGGCCGCTCGACGGGCCGTTCGGCCGCGGTCTGATCGTCGGCGTCGAGGAGGCGCTGCGCCAGTTCGTCGACGGCATCGAGGCGGGCGGCCCGATGCCGCGCTCGCGCGTGTACGTCGACCTCGGCCGCGGCGAGGTGCGGGCAGGCCGCGGCCTCGACGTGCTGCTCGCCGCCTACCGCGTCGGCGCGCGCGTCGCCTGGCGGCGCTTCAGCGCCGGCGGCGTCGCGGCCGGGCTCGAGCCCGAGACGCTCTACCTGCTGGCCGAGTCGATCTTCGCCTACATCGACGAGCTGTCGGCCAAGTCGGCGGAGGGCTACGCGCTCGAGCAGTCGGCGGCCGCGGGCGAGCTGCGGGCGCAGCGCCAGCGGCTCGCGCGCCTGCTGCTGCGCGACCCGCCGGCCGACCCGCTCGACGTCGAGGAGGTCGCGCGCGCGGCGCGCTGGCGGCTGCCGGAGACGCTTGCGGCGTTCGCCTTCCCCGAGGGCGAGCGCGAGCGGATCGTGCCGCGGCTGCCGGCTGACGCGATCGTCGACACGGTCGGCGACGTCGTCTGCGCGCTGCTGCCCGACCCCGCGCGCGGCGGGCTGCGGACCCGGCTGCAGCACGCCGTCGGGGCGGGTGGGCGCCGACTGGCAGCGCTCGGTCCGGCGGTGCCGTGGCGCGACGCGGCGCTCAGCCTCGCCCGCGCCCGTGCGGTGCTCGAGCTGGCAGCCGAAGGAGCCGCGCCGGACCATGGCGTGCTCGACGCGGCCGATCACACGACCGCGCTGCTGCTGCGCAGCGACCGCCGCCTCGCGCAGGAGCTCGTGCGCGCGCGGCTCGCGCCGCTCGCGGCGTTGAGCCCCGGCGCGCGCGCTCGCATGAGCGCGACGCTCGTCGCCTGGCTGGCGGAGCAGGGACGGCTGCAGGCGGTCGCGGAGCGGCTCCACGTCCACCCGCAGACGGTCCGCTACCGCCTCGGCCGCCTGCGCGAGCTGTTCGGCGAGCAGCTCGACGACCCGCAGCGCCGCTTCGAGCTCGAGCTGGCGCTGCGGGCCGAGGGAGCGTTCGACGCGGCCCCGGCGGCGGGCTGAGCGCGCGCGGCGCCCAGCCCTTGCCCCGGGCGGGGTTGTGTCACTCGCAGTTCGTTATCGGGTCGAACGCGTCCGCTTCGAACGGTTCGTCGGCGTCTGGGCCGCAGTTGACGGTGCCGTCCGCCGTGCCGTCCCTGGCGCGCAGCCTGTCGTTGCCTTCCTGCCCGAAGAGCCTGTCGACTCCGGGTCCGCCTTCGACGAGGTCGTTCGCCGCTCCGCCGAACAGTTCGTCGGCTTCGGTGCCGCCGAACAGCCTGTCGTTGCCGCTTTCGCCCCACAGCGTGTCGTTGTTCCTGCGCCCTTCGATGTCGTCTTCGCCTTCTTCGCCGTGGAGCCTGTCGGCGCCGTCGCCGCCGTCGATCGTGTCGGCGCCGGCCTCGCCGAAGACCGTGTCGACGCCGTCGTTGCCGTCGACGATGTCGTTGCCCGCGCCGGCGGAGACGCGGTCGTCGCCGCGGCGTGCCCAGAACGTGTTGTCGTTCCCGTTGCCGGTGAGCACGTCGTCGTGGTTCGTTCCCTCGAGGATCTCGTTGTCGGCGCCGACCCACGTGACGGCGCCGCCCGGGCAGGCGTTGTTGCCTTCGGGGGCGCGCACGAACGCCGCGCCGTACCAGCTGCTCCCGATCGTGGCCGGGTCGCCGGCGGGATTGCCCAGCGTCGCGTTGACCGGGCTCGTGGTGCGGGCGAAGCCGGCGACGTCCTGGCCTTCGCCGCCGCGGTAGACGTGGCCCTCGCACGGTTCGGAGGTGGCGATCTGGTCGTTGCCTTCCTCGGCATACAGCCTGTCGCCGCCGCTGCCGAGTGCGAGCAGCGCGTCGCCTTCGGCGCCGCCGTGCAGCACGTCGTTGCCGCTCGACCCGGAGTAGAGCGTCTCGCTCCCGGCGCTGCCGGTGATCGTGTCGCTGTCTTCGCCGCCGTCCAGGTCGGTCGTCATGCCGTTCGGCGCGGCGGTTCTGTCGGTCATCGTGTCGCCGCCCGCGGCGCCGAACCAGGCCTGGCCGCCGGCCCTCGGCGCGCTGCCGAGCGTGCAGGTGACGGTGCCTCTCGTCGGCGTCGTGCAGCCTTCGGTGGTGGCGAGCGTCTCGGGCGAGCCGCCGGCGCTCGCGGTCACGGTGAAGCTCGTGCCGCCACTGTTGGAGAGCGTGAACGTCTCGGCCGCGGAGCCGCCGGCGACGATCACCATCGGATCCGGCAGCACCGGTTCGATCGCGATCGGGTTCGTTCTGTCCATGTAGGCGAACGGGGCGGTCAGGCTCGTGCCCGGCTCTCTGCAGGGTTCGGGCGTGCAGGTGTCGGACCCCATGCCGCCGTAGAGGGTCTGGTTTCTGACGTTGGGATCCGACGCTATCTGGTCGTCGTACGGCGACCCGATGACGCTCTCGATGTTGACGATCGTGTCTTCGCCGCCGCCGACCGCCGTCTGCGGTCTCACGCTGCCGAGGTCTCTTTCGTCCCTTTCTCCCGGCATGCGCAGGTTCACGACCACGCCGTTGACGCCGTTCGCCTTGCCGCCGGTGGGCGTCGCGTCGGCGAAGCTGGCGACGTCGTTGTCGTTGAGGTCGACGTTCGAGCCGCCGTCGTAGTGGTCGACGTTCGTGCCGCCGCGCAGCCAGTCGTTGCCTTCGCCGCCTTCCATTTCGTCGGTGCCGTGACCGCCGATCAGGACGTCGCGTTCCGGGCCGCCGTAGAGCTCGTCGTCGAGCAACTGGCCGAACAGCTTGTCCCTGCCGTTCTGACCGTGCAGGTCGTCGCCGAGACCGCCGCCGTAGACGATGTCGTCGCCGTCGCCGGCGCAGACGATGTCTCTGCCGTAGCCGGCGGTGATTATGTCGTTGCCGGCCGAGCCGACGATGTAGTCGTTCCTTGGCGTACCTTCGATCGTCCCCGATCTTTCGGTGATGACGTTGTAGCCCGGCGGCGGCGGTTCGCCGCACGATTCGGGCGATGCCGACGCGGGCGGCGCCGCGGCGGCGAGCATGAGTGCGACGCACGCCAGCACGGGCGCGCGTATGCGCTTCCAGTCCATCGAGATCCTCCCCCAACTGGTGAATCGGTCGCGCTCAGGCCTACCCGCCGAGCGGCGACCTATGCACCGGCGGTCAGTGCGCTATCTGACGATGCGGAAGCCGGCGAGCGCGGGCGTGCTCGGCGTCCCGCTTCCGACGCGGGCGGTGACGGAGAGGCGGTAGCGGCCGGGGCGGAGCTTGTGGCCGTTCACGCGGCCGCTGAAGCGGAGGCTGTTGGCGCCGGCGGCGTCGGCGTGTCTGAAGCGGCCGACGGTGACCCAGCGGGTGCAGCGGCGGTGCCTGCGGTTGGCTCTCGTGGCTCTCACGCAGCGGCCGGCGCTCTTGCGGCCGGCGGCGGGGCGCTGCACGGCGAACGTGGCGGTCGCGGCGGCGCCGTCGCGGTAGGTGATGGTCGTGCCGACCGGCGCTCTGCGGCGCGCGGCCGTGACGCTCGGGCCGGAGCCGGCGGCGCGGAAGCGCGTGACCGAGAGCGCGAGGCTGGAGATCGACGGCGTGCCGATCGTCCCGCCCGTTCCGCCGCCACCGCCGGTCCCGCCGCCGCCACCGCCTCCGGAGCCACCGCCGCCGCTCGGGAACGGCCACCCGTCCGGCGTGTAGATCTCGGCGGTGGCGTTCACCAGCGCGATCCCGGGACTGCCGCCGGCGACGAGCACGCGGCCGTCGGCCAGCAGCGTCGCCGTGTGGTCCGAACGCCGCATCGCCATCGGCGCGGCCGGCGACCAGGTGTTCGTGGCCGGGTCGAACAGCTCCGCCGTGGCGGTCACGTTGAAGACGTCCGGGCTGCGTCCGCCGGCGACGAGCACCTTGCCGTTCGGCAGCGTCGTCGCCGTCGCGCCGACCCGCGCGGTCGCCATCGGCGCGACGTCGGTCCAGGCGTTGGTCGCCGGGTCGTAGAGGACCGCGCTGCGCAGCGCGTCTCTGTCGCCGAAGCCTCCCGCGACGAGCACCTTGCCGTTGGGCAGCAGCGCCGCGACCTGATACCGGCGGGCGTCGGTGAAGCTGCCGGCGGTTCTCCATCTGTTCGTGGCCGGGAAGTAGCGCAGCGCGACGTTGCGGTTCGTGTGGGAGGAGGCGCCGCCGGCGACGAGGACGCTGCCGTCCTGCAGCAGGGTCGTCGTGCCCGTGGCCATGTAGTAGGGCATCGACGCGCCGATCGTCCACGCGTTCAATGTCGAGTCGTACAGCTCGACCGACGTGGAGGCGCCGTCGTTGATGAGGTCGTCTCTCGTCTCGTAGCCGCCGATCACGAGCACGCGGCCGTCCTGCAGCGTGACCTGTGTGTGGCGGGCGTGCGCACGCGGCATGCCCGCGACGTTTCTCCAGGCGTTCGAGGCCGGGTCGAACGCGACCGCGGACGTGAGTGGCGTCTGGCCGGCCTCGCCGCCGGTCATCAGCACGCGACCGTCCGGCAGCAGGCTCGCGGCCTGTCCGCTGCGCGCAGAGGGGAACGTGACCGGGCTGGACCACTGGCCGGTCCCGACATCCCAGCGCTCGCTCGTGGCGGACGGGTCGACGGTCTCGCCCCCGCCGCCGGCGGCGAGCACCTGCCCGTTGGCCAGCAGCGTCGCGGTGAAGCTCTGGCGCTTGGCCGACATCGAGCCGGTGCTCGTCCAGGAGTCGGCCGACGCCGCCGCCGGCAGGCAGGCGAGCAGCACGCAGAGCGTGAGCAGCAGCGTCGGCACGCGCATGCGCGTGGCAAGCGACCGGTTCGAGATCACGAGCGCACCCTTCCTCATCTACCGGGCGAAAGTCAACGTCCGTGCGCCAGGAGCGTCAGATCGCCGAGCGCCGCTACTCGAGCGTCGGGCTCGACGCGACGGGCGCCGGCTCCTGCGCCGGCGCCTCGGCGATCACGTCGAAGGCGATCTCGTCGTGCCACACGTACAGCACCGGTACCTGGTACTTGCCGCTGTACTGCGCGCGGAAGGCGAGCATCTCGGGGCCTTCCCAGTAGCGGGTCCAGTCGAGCTTCGACTCGAACCACACCATCTGCGTGATTCTGTACGCGTCGTCGAGCGAGCGGTGGACGCGGTACTGCGTCGCGCCGTAGCGGAGCGAGGCCTCGGACACCTCGACCACGCCCGCGGCCAACTTGTCGCCGCGGAACAGCGTCGCGTACCAGGGGATGTGAACGACTCCGGCCATCGGCGGGGATCCTAGCGTTCGGGGTACGGGAAGGCGTCGAGGCCGGCGGTTACGCGCCGACCTCCGCCCGGATCGCGCCGGGGCCCTCGGCCGTCTTGCCCTGGTTCTCCTCGGTCGCGCCGACGAGGATCGCGATCTTGCCGAGGTGCTTGTTGTCGCGCAGCAGCTGGTGCGCCTCGGCGACCTTCTCGAAGCCCATCGTCTGCCACAGCACCGGACGCACGAGCGAGTGCTCGATCAGCTCGTTCGCCTTCAGCGCCTCCCACGCGTTCGCGAAGTGCGAGCCGATGATCTGCTTCTGGCGCATCCACAGGTAGCGCACGTCGAAGTCGAGCTGGTAGCCGGAGGTGGCGCCGCAGATCACGACTCTGCCGAACGGCTTCACGCACAGCACGGAGGTCGGGAACGTCGCTCTGCCGACGTGCTCGAAGACGATGTCGGGCGCGCCGCCGAGCTTCTCCTCGACGACGCCGCAGAAGCGCTTGGACTCCTTGAAGCGCGTCTTCTCGGCGTCCTTGTCCTCGCCGCCGCGGCGCATCATGCCCTTGAAGTCGTTGCGGTCGATGTAGTCGACGGCGCCGAGCTGCTTGATCAGCTCGCCCTTCTCCGCGCTGGAGACGACGCCGACCGACTGCGCGCCGGCGATCTTGCACAGCTGCGTCGCGAACACGCCGAGGCCGCCGGCGGCGCCCCAGATCAGCACGCGGTGGCCGGGCTGCAGCTTCGCCTGATCCATCAGCATCCGGTAGGCGGTGAAGTAGGTGAGGCCGTAGGAGGCGGCCTCCTCCCACGACAGATGCTTCGGCTTGGGCAGCAGTTGCTGCGCCTGCACCTTCGTGAACTGGGCGAAGCTGCCCCACGTCGTCTCGTAGCCCCAGATCCGCTGCGAGGGCGCGGCGAGCGGGTCGAGCCCGTGGACCTCCGGGTCCTCGTAGGAGGCCTGGTTGCAGTGGATCACGACCTCGTCGCCGACCTTCCAGCGCGTGACGCCGTCGCCGACCTTCCAGACGACGCCTGACGCGTCGGAGCCGCCGATGTGGTGCCCGTACTCGGGGTGGTCGCCGTAGCGCATGACGGAGATCGGCTCGCCGAGCGCCGCCCACACGTTGTTGAAGTTCACGCCGGCGGCCATCACGCGCACGACGACCTCGAACGCGCCGGGCTGCGGCGTCTCGATCTCCTCGAGCTGGAACGCGTCGACCGGCTCGCCCTCGCGCTCCTCGCGGATCACCCACGCGGTCATCGTCTCGGGCAGCTCGCCCGGCTCGGTCGCGACGGTCGCGACCTGGCTCACGTCAACAGCCACACGGCACCTCTTGCAGTCTCAGGTTGGCGGAAGGAACGGCCCGCATCGTAGCGATGCGTGGAGGGTCGCCTATCCGATGGAGACCCGTCCGCCCGCTCAGTCGAAGAAGCGCTGGCGGCGGAACCACGCGTACAGCAGCACGCACGACAGCAGCGCGCCGCCGACGCCGAGGACGAAGAACGGCACGGGACCCCGGATCTCGCGCACGAGCCAGCCGAAGTTCTGGCCGAAGAACCCGGTCAGCGCGGTGATCGGCAGGAACACGGTCGCGACCAGCGTCAGCTGCTTCATCACCTGGTTGAGGCGGTTGGAGACGGTCGAGAGGTACACGTCCATCGTGCTCGTGAGCAGGTCGCGGTAGGAGTCGATCAGGTCCGAGACGCGGATCAGGTGGTCGTAGACGTCGCGGAAGTAGTCGCGCGAACCGTGCGTGAGGCCGGGCAGGTCGTCGATGTCGCCGATCGTGCGGGCGGCGAGATCGCGCTGCGGCGTGATCACGCGGCGCAGCACGACGAGCTTGCGCTTGAGGCGGAAGACGCGCTGCAGCTGCTCGTCGGTCGGTCTCAGGACGATCGCGTCCTCGAGCTCGTCGATCGCGTCGTCGATCTGCTCGAGCACCGGGAAGAACGTGTCGGTGAGCGTGTCGCAGATCTTGTAGACGACCAGCTCCTCGTCGTGCGAGGGATCGGCGGCGATGCGGCGGTGCAGCGCGTCGAGCTCGTCGCAGTGCCGGCGCCGGACCGTCGCGACCCAGCTGCCGCTGACCATCATGTGCACCTCGACGAGCTGCGGCTCCTCGTCCGAGAGCGCCGCGGTCGCGCGCGCGCCGTAGAAGACGATCAGCATCTGGTCGCCGTAGCGGTCGAGCTTCGGCCGCTGTCCGTGGTGCTGCATGTCCTCGAGCGCCAGCGGATGCCAGCCGAAGCGCTCGCCGAGCTGGGCGAGCTGCTCGTCGGAGGGGTCGACGAGGTCGAGCCAGAAGAACTCGTCGCGCGCGGTCAGCGCCTCGATCGCCTGCTCGTCGATGCGGTCCAGCACGTGCATCGCGGGTGGACGCTAGCCCCGCTGGCGGACGCCGGTGCTCTACGGCTGCAACAGGTCCTGCTGGGCGCTTGCCCGGCGCGCGCCGACGATCAGCTTCGCCGGGGCGATCGCGCCGTCCGCGACGCTGATGGTGCAGGTCCCTTGGCGAAGCGCGAGCGATATGCGCGCGGCACCCTGCGGGTTGATCGGGCCGCTGGAGGCCCCCTCGGTGACGCACGACCTGCCGCCGCGGCCTGCCGTCAGCGTGACGTCCTGCGAGCGGCCGCTCTCGTTCGCGATCAGCAGCTGCACGGGCCCGGCTCCGATGCGGTCCGGCGAGACCGCGACGCGCTGGTTGCTCACGGCGATCGAGATCGAGATCGGCGCGGGCGGGCGGTCGGCGTTGGCATAGCTCGTACTGCCGCCGCAGCCGGCGCAGAGGCCGGCCAGGACGACGAGCGTGGCGAGCGCTCCGAGCATCCGAGTCCGCATCGCGCGGGACCTTAGCTGACTAACCAGTCAATCGCGAGTGCGCGGTCGGGGCGCCGCCGGGGCGCGCGGACGTCCCGCGCGGAGGTGGAACGTCGCCGTCAGGCGGCGCTGTCGGGCGACGCGACGGCTGTCCCGACCAGCCTCTCGCGCTCGTCGGCCAGCTCGTCGAGGGCGCGCTGGAGGCGCTCCCAGGAGACCAGCTCGGTCTCCTCGTAATCCGATCCCTCGAGCTGCGACGTGCTCGTGCGATATGCCTCCCACGCCGTGCGCATCCGCTCCTCGAGCTGCTCGAGCTGACGGCTGGTGTCGTGATCGGCTGCGAATGTGGTCATCGGGCGCCTCCTTCCTTCGACGGTCACCCCGTGCACACTCATCCTACCCGGGGTCGCGGTCACAACACGACAGTGGGGTGCGTTAGCGCCGGAATGGCAGCTCGACCACCGTCGCGGTTGCCGCTCCGGCTGAGACCTCGGCTCCCGGTTCGACCTCGCGACGAACGATCGCGAGGCCGATCGGACCGTGCGCGGGCGAGTCGACGACGCTGCCGAGGCGACCGACGACTCTGCCGCCGGCGACGAGCTCGGTGCCGGGCGCGGCCGGGGCCGACAGGCGCACGCCCCGCAGGTGGCGGTTCGGCTTGCCCTTGTAGTACAGGCGCGCGACCGTCTCCTGGCCGACGTAGCAGCCCTTTCTGAACGAGACGGCGCGCTCGTTGAGGCCGGCCTCCTGCGGGATCGTCGTGTCGTCGAGGTCGATGCCGTAGCGCGGACGGCCATGCTCGACGCGCAGCACCTCGGCTGCCGACTCGGGGACGAGCGCCGCGCCGCGCGCCGTGAGCGCGGCGACCAGCGCCGGGGTCTGCTCGGCGTCGCACACGAAGTCGATGCCGAGGTCGGTGACGAGCGCGCGTACGGGGATCCGCTCGAGCTCGAGCGCCGCGTTGGCGTGCTCCTGCTCGGGCAGGCCCTCCGCACCGGCGATGCGGCGCGCCTCGGGACCCACGAGCGACACGAGTCCTTGCTGGAGCGTGCGCTTGTGCAGCTCGGCGTCGAAGCCGAGCCGCGCGCGGTGCAGCACGTTGAAGATCCCTTGCAGTGCCGCGCGCTCGGTGTCGAGCCACAGCTCGTCGCCGGTGTCGAGGATCCGCAGGTCGCCGAGCATCTTGCCCTTGGGCGAGAGCAGCGCCGCGTAGCAGCCGCTTCCCGCCGTGAGCGCCTCGACGTCGTTCGTCACCTGGCCTTGCAGGAACGTCTTCGCCTGTGCGCCGGTGAAGGCGAGCTTGCCGCGCTCGGAGCGATCGACGAGGCCGCAGCCCTCGCGCACGACGCGGTCGGGGGGTGTGAGCTGGACGCTTGCGGGCATCGTCGTCCGAGCATAGTCACGGCAAAGTTTTAGATATGCCACAATCTTTCTTGTGACGCCTACGCCGACGACGACTTCCGAAGCCGCCGCCGTCGTCCTGCCGCCGCCGAGCGCGCTGCAGCGGATCCGCGCGCGGCGGGGGCTGCGGGGCGTGCTGCCGCTGCTCGGCCCGGCGTTCGTCGCGTCCATCGCCTACGTCGACCCCGGCAACTTCGCGACGAACATCGCCGGCGGCGCGCAGTTCGGCTACACGCTGCTGTGGGTCGTGCTGGGGGCGAACCTGATGGGAATGCTGATCCAGACGCTGTCGGCGAAGGTCGGTCACGCGACCGGGCGCAACCTGCCGGAGCTGTGTCGCGACCACCTGCCGCGCCCCGCCTCGTGGGGGCTGTGGGTGCAGGCCGAGGTGATCGCGATGTCGACCGACCTGGCCGAGTTCATCGGGGCGGCGATCGCGCTCAACCTGCTGTTCGGCGTGCCGCTGTTCGTCGCCGGCCTGATGACGGCCATCGTCGCCTTCGCGATCCTCGCGCTGCAATCGCGCGGCTACCGCCGCTTCGAGCTCGCGGTCGGCGCGATGCTCGCGATCATCCTGCTCGGCTTCCTCTACGACACGCTCCAGGTCGGCGCCGACTGGGGCGCCGCCGCGCAAGGCTTCGTTCCGAGCTTCAACGGCGGCGACTCCGTGCTGCTCGCCTGCGGCATCCTCGGCGCGACCGTCATGCCGCACGTGATCTACCTGCACTCGGCGCTCACGCAGGAGCGGATCCCCGCGCAGGACGAGCACGAGCGCCGCCACCTGCTGCGCTTCCTGCGACTCGACGTCGTGATCGCGATGGCGATCGCCGGCGTCGTCAACATGCTGATGCTGATCGTCGCCGCCTCGCTGTTCCACGGCTCCTCGCTGGCCGACGTCGACACGATCGAGGGCGCGCACGCCGGCTTCGAGCAGCTCGTCGGCGGCGGCGCGGCGCTCGCGTTCGCCGGCGCGCTGCTCGCCTCGGGACTTGCCAGCTCGTCGGTCGGCACCTACGCCGGGCAGGTGATCATGCAGGGCTTCATCGCGCGCACGATTCCGCTCGCGCTGCGGCGCCTGGTGACGATGGCGCCGGCGCTGATCGTGCTGGCGATCGGGCTCGACCCGACGCGCGCGCTCGTGATCAGCCAGGTGGTGCTGTCGTTCGGGATCCCGTTCGCGCTCGTGCCGCTGATCTGGCTCACGCGCCGGCGCGACGTGATGGGGGAGCTCGTGAACCACCGCGCGACGACGGTCGTGGCCGCGGCGGTGGCGGCCGGGATCGTCACGCTGAACGTGTTCCTGCTCTGGCAGACGTTCACGGGCTGACTCGCGTACGCTTCGCGGCGATGCCGAGCTCGCTCGCCGACACGTTCCAGCAGGTCGTCGACTCGCTGCCCGACGACTGGACCGACCTCGAGCTCGACCTGCGGATCTTCGACGAGTCGCGCTACGTCGACGCCGCGACCTACATGGTCACGTGCAATGCGCAGCCCTACTCGAGACACGACTGGCACTGGCGCATCCTCGTGGCGCACCGCTTCGGCCACGCGGCCGCGGTGCCTGCCGTGCACGGGACGCTGAGACTGCTCGACGACGCCGGCATCGCCGGCGAGCTGGCGGTGCGCGAGGTGCGCAGCGGCCGCGTCGAGGTCACGCAGACGTGGGGCCGCCCCGAGTCGGCGATCCAGGCGTTCCGCGCGCTGCGGGCGCAATGATCGCGGTCATCACCGGCGCGTCGAGCGGGATCGGCGAGGCGGCGGCACGGCGGCTCGCGGCCGAGCCGGGCGCGCGGCTGGTGCTCGTCGCGCGGCGCGAGGAGCGGCTGCGCGCGCTGGCCGAGGAGGTCGGCGGCGCGACGATCGTCGCCGTCGACCTGACCGACGACGACGCGCCCGCGCGCGTGCGCGAGGCGCTCGAGCGCGAGCACGGCGGGCGGCTCGACCTGCTCGTCAACAACGCCGGCGCGTCGTGGAACGCGTTCTTCGCCGAGGGCGGCTTCGCGAACGTGCAGCGCACGATGGCGCTGAACTTCGACGCGCAGCTGCGCCTCACGGAGGCGCTGCTGCCGCTGCTGCGCGCGAGCGCGCCCTCGTCGATCGTCAACGTCGCGTCGACCGCGGGCCGCGTCGGGCGCGCGGCCGGCGGCGCCTACTCGGCGAGCAAGTTCGCCTTCGCCGGCTGGACCGACTCGCTGCACCTGGAGGAGAAGCCGCACGGCGTGCACGTCGGGCTGGTGCTGCCGGGCTTCGTCGCGACCGAGGGCTTCCCGCAGACGATGCTCGTGGAGCGCTCGCTGACGCGCTGGGCGGTCTCCAGACCGGAGCGCGTCGCCGAGGCGATCATGGACGCCGGTCCGGGCGGGCGCGCGGAGCGCTATGTGCCGCGCGCGTACTGGTTCGCCGCGATGTTGCGAATCGTCGCGCCGGGCCTGGTGCGCCGTGCGATGCAGCGCGGCGCGAACCGCCTGATCATGCGCGGCAGGGACCGGCTCTAGGCCGCGTCGTCGCTGGACGCGCCCGAGTTCGGCACGACGTCCACGTCGAACAGGCGGCTCACGTCGGGCGGCGTCTTGACGATCCCGAAGCGCGCCTCCCACGACGCCCAGCGCGCGAGCACCTGCGGGTCGAGGCCGCCGATGCGGCCGTTCGGGGGCGAGAGCGCGGGGATCAGCACGTCGAGCTGCCGCTCGAGCTGTCTGCGGTCGAGCCCGTGGACCTGCGAGGCGAGGTCCTCGAGGCTGCTGTCCGGGTCGTGCACGGTCACGCCGTAGCCGCGCACGAGCGCGCGCACGGTCGCGTTGACGAGCGCCGGGTCGTCGCGCAGCGTGCTGCGCGCGGTCACGAGCACAAGCTCCGGGTACGGCGGCGCGCCGTAGTCGTCGACGCGGAACTCGCGAATGCCGGGACGCGCGCGTCTGAGCGCGACGCCCTCGACGTTCCAGAAGGCGGTCGCGCCGGCGACTCTGCCGCCCAGCAGCGCCGGCACCGCGTTGAAGCCGATCGTGACGCGCTCGACCTTGCCGAAGTCGCCGCCGGCGCCGGTGACGATCGATCGCAGGACCGCGTCGTCGCTCGGGAGGCCGGTGACGCCGACCTTGCGGCCCTCGAGGCCGCGCGGGTCGGCGATGTCGGGCGCCGCCAGCACGGCCGCGAGCGGGCGCTGCACGATCGCCATCACGGCGACGAGGTCGCGGCCTCTCGCGCCGGCGAGCGCGAGGTCGTGGATGTCCATCACCGAGAACTGCGTGCGGCCCGACAGCAGCAGCTTCACCGCGTCGGTCGAGCTGCCGGGGACGCGCACCGTCAGGTGCACGCCCTCGGCGTCGTCGAAGCCGTGCGCGATCGCCGAGTAGATGCCGGCGTGCGCGGCGTTCGGCGTGAAGTCGAGCATCAGCGTCGCGTCCGCGTCGGGGCGCGCCTGGCTGCCGTCGCCGCCGCCGCACGCGGTCAGGAGCGCGGCGGCCGCAGGCAGCGCGAGCAGGGTCGCCAAAAGGGGGAGGATCCGGCGCATCGGCCGGGCAGCATACGCAGCGGGCCGGCGCGGCGGTGCGCGGGCGTGGCTACGCGGTGGCGGGCGTCGCGACGAGGTGCACGGCGGCGCAAGCGCGCAGGGGCGGCGAGAGGCGCGACTAGACTGCGGCGGGATGCGCCGCCGGGTCACGTTCTCGCGCAACGTCACGCTGTCGCTCTCGCGGACGTGCGTCTCGCACTGCAAGTACTGCGCCTTCCAGACGCACAGACCGCACCTGCACACGCCGGCGGAGGTCGAGGCGCTGATCGACGGCGCGGCGCGGCGCGGGGTGAAGGAGCTGCTCGTGCTGACCGGCGACGATCCGGCGCGCCACCCCGGCGTCAGAGCGGCGCTCGCCGAGCTGGGCTTCGCCGACTTCGTCGCGTACGTCGCGTGGTGCTGCGAGCGCGCGTTGGAGCGCGGGCTGCTGCCGCACACGAACCTCGGCGCACTCTCGCGCGAGGAGCTCGCGCGCCTGCGTGAGGTCACTGCCTCGCAGGGGTTGATGCTGGAGTCGACGCGCGACGACCTCGTCGCGCACCAGGGCTCGCCGACGAAGGATCCTGCGCTGCGCCTGCGGACGATTCGCGCTGCCGGCGAGCTCAAGATCCCCTTCACGAGCGGGATCCTCGTCGGCATCGGCGAGGCGGAGCAGGACCGCGTCGCGGCGCTGGAGGCGCTCGCCGCCGTCCACGCCGAGCACGGCCACCTGCAGGAGGTGATCCTGCAGAACTTCGTCCCGCACGAGCGCTACTACGGGCGCGAGCCGGGCGCGATCGCGACCGCGGCGGCGGAGCGCTACTGGCGCACCGGCCTGCGCGAGGGGCCGGACGTGCCGCTGCCCGACTGGGCGCAGGGCGGCGCGGGACCGGTCGACCTCGACGGGATGAGGCGGCTGATCGCGCTCTGCCGCGAGCTGATGCCGGATGTGGGGGTGCAGGTGCCGCCGAACCTCGCCGACTGGTGGCCGGAGCTGGTGGCGGCGGGCGCGACCGACCTCGGCGGCCTCTCGCAGAACGGCGACCACATCTCGCCCGAGCACCCGTTCCCGAGCCCGCATCAGGTGCGCAAGCGGCTCGCGCAGGGCGGGGTCGCGCTGACCGAGCGGCTGTGCGTCTATCCGCGGTACATCGATGCGGAGTGGCAGGCGCAGGGCGTGCTCGACACGATCAAGGCGAGCTACTGGTCGTTCATCCCGCGCAAGGGATCGGGGCGCCAGGAGGCGCCGTTCGCGATCCGCTCCGACCTCGTGGAGCCGGCGCTGGAGCAGGCGCGCGACGGCGGATGGCTGAACCGCGAGCAGCTGACCACGCTGTTCGCGGAGACGCGGCCCGCGGCGGTCGAGCAGATCCGCCAGGCGGCCGACGAGCTGCGCGCCGAGCTGGCGGGGGGGACGGTCACGTTCGTCGTCAACCGCAACGTCAACATCAGCAACGTCTGCATCGTCGGGTGCGCGTTCTGCGGCTTCGGCCAGGGCAGGCGCTCGCCGGATGCGTATGAGCACGACGAGCCCGAGTTCCGCCGCCGCGTCCAGGAGGCGGTGGCGTACGGGGCCAGCGAGCTGTGCATCCAGTCGGGCATCCACCCCGACTGGACGCTCGACGACTACCTGCACTGGCTGCGGGTCGCGAAGGATCAGGCGCCGCAGCTGCACGTGCACGCGTACAGCCCGATGGAGATCGCGCACATGCAGGACGTCAGCGGCCTGCCGCTGCCCGAGCTGTTCGCGCGCCTGCGCGACGCCGGCCTCGACTCGACGCCGGGCACCGCCGCGGAGGTGCTGCACGACGGCGTGCGCGAGCGGATCAGCCCGAACAAGCTGCCGGTCGCGCGCTGGGTCGAGGTGATCGAGGCCTCGCATCGCGCGGGCTTGAGATCGACGAGCACGGTCATGTTCGGGCATGTCGAGGAGCCGTGGGAGCTGGCCGAGCACATGCGCGTGATCCGCGAGCTGCAGGAGCGCACCGGCGGGATCACCGAGTTCGTGCCGCTGAGCTTCATCCCGTTCCACACGCTGCTCGGGCGCACGCACGGGGTGGAGGAGATCAGCCGCGCGGAGAACCTCAAGCACACCGCCGTCTTCCGCCTCGCGCTCGGCAAGAGCGTCCGCAACGTGCAGGCGTCGTGGGTGAAGATGGGCCTGGAGACGGCGACGGAGTCGCTCGCGTGGGGCGTCAACGACCTCGGCGGCACGCTGATGGAGGAGTCGATCAGCCGCCTCGCCGGCAGCTATCACGGCGTGAAGCTCGACCCGCCGCAGCTGATCGCCGCGGCGCACGCCGCCGGCCGGCCCGCCGCGGAGCGCAGCACGCTCTACGCCATCCGCGCCGAGCATCCGCTCGCCGCGGCCGCGGCGTAGCGGACGCTCACCCCCCCCAACCGGGGGGTTGGACATGGCGCGCGTCCCCGCGCCGGCGGCGATCGGGGCGTACGATCGACGCTTGTGAGTACCGCGAATCCGGCGTCTCCGGCACGGGAGACGAGCCTGTTCGCGGGGGTCGAGCCGCTCGAGGTGTTCGTCGACCTCCTGTCGGAGATCGAGAGCGACACGACCTCCAGCGAGTTCTATCACCGCATCTGCGAGGCGATCTGCCGCCTCACGACGATGCGGCGCGCCGCGATCTTCCTCTACGACGCCGGCCGCCAGCGCGTGCGCGCGGTCGGCTCGCACGGGATCTCGTACACGCGCCTCGCCGCCCTGCGCCCGACGCTCGACCAGGCGCCGATCGCCCAGCGCGCGCTGATCGAGGACCGCGTGATCGTCGTCCACTCGGACGAGATCGAGCAGCAGGTCCCGCGCGACTACGCGGCGCTGCTCGGGATCACGTCGCTCGTCTGCACGCCGCTCGCGGCCGCCGGCCACCAGTACGGGATCATCGCCGCCGACCGCGGCGGCGGCGACTTCGAGCTGGCCGACGGCGAGCGCCACCTGATGTGGACGCTCGGCAAGACCGCCGCGCTCGCCGCCACCGCCCGCCGCGCGACGCGCCAGCAGGAGCGCACGCGCCGGCTCGGCGAGCGCATCGATCTGGCGCGCGAGATCCACGAGCGCGTGATGCAGCGGCTGTTCGGCGTCTCGCTGGTGCTGAGCGCGCAGCAGCCGCTGAGCGGCGAGGCGCGCGAGCGCTGCCGCACGGAGATGCTGGAGGCGCTCGCCGACCTGCGCTCGGCGCTCGAGCGCCCGCTCGCGCCGGTCGCGCACGAGACCGGCACGACGCTGCGCGCGGAGATTCCGCGGCTCGCGAGCCAGACCGAGCTGCAGGTCCACGTCGACTGGCCGGAGCGGGCGGAGGTGCCGCCGCGGCTGGAGGGCGTCGCCCAGTCGGTCCTCGGGGAGGCGCTGCGCAACGCCGCCAAGCACGCCGAGCCCGAGCGCGTGGACGTGATCGTGCGCCACGACGAGGACACCTTCTCGCTCGAAGTCCGCAACGACGGCGTGCTCGTCGGAGGCGCGAGCGGGCCCGGGGCCGGCATGGGCCTGCGGCTGGCGTCGTTCGAGGCGCTCCAGCACGGCGGCTTCGTCGAGTTCGGCCCCGACAAGGCAAGCGATCCGCCGGGTTGGCGGGTACGGCTCGTCGTGCCCGTCGCAGGCGACGGCGGCTCCGGCGAGGTGCCGGCGTGAACGAGGAGCGGCGCCTGCGCGTGCTGGTCGTCGACGACCACGACGTCGTCCACTGGGGCTTCCGCCAGCTGCTCGGCGAGCAGACGTGGGTCGAGCGCTGCCTGGCGGCGCGCAACGCGAGCGAGGCGCTCGAGCTGACGAGCCGCTACCGCCCGCACGTCGCGCTCGTGGACCTGTTCCTCGGCAGCGAGTCGGGCGCGGACCTGTGCGAGACGATCCGCGCGCAGTCGCCCGAGACGCGCGTGCTGCTGATCTCCGGCGCCGGCCGCATCTCGCCGCAGGCGGCGAAGGCCGCGGGCGCGTCGGGCTTCGTCTCGAAGGACTGGGGCGCGCACGACGTCGCGATGGCGGTGCGGATGGTCGGGCTCGGGATGACGATGTTCCCGCCGCAGTCCGACCAGCCGACGACGCTGCTCTCGCAGCGCGAGCAGGAGGTGCTGGCGCTGATCGCGACCGGCTCCACCAACCGCGAGATCGCCGCGCAGCTCTACCTCTCCCCGCACACCGTGAAGGAGCACACGAGCGCGCTCTACCGCAAGCTGAAGGCGCGCAACCGCGCCGAGGCGGTGCAGCGGGCGCAGCGCATCGGGCTGCTGGGCTGAAGTCTCCCCCCAGGCGGGGGGAAGCGGCGTTTGCCTAGGTAGTGATCGCGCGGGCGGTGGCGAACGATGGCTTCGGTGCCGCCGCTCACCGCACTCCTCTTCCCCGGCCAGGGAAGCCAGACCGCCGAGATGCGCGACGAGGTCGCGGCCGCGCGGCCCGACCTGCTCGCGCTCGCGTGCGAGGTCGTCGGCGACGACCCGTTCGCGCGCGTCGACGACGGCACGCGCTACGCCCAGCCCGCGATCTACTGCGCCAGCCTCGTCGGCTTCGAGCGCCTGCGCGACGCGGGCGTGAGCGCCGTGGCGCACGCCGGCCACTCGCTCGGCGAGGTCGCGGCGCTCGTGGCCGCGGAGGCGCTCTCCGCGGAAGACGGGCTGCGGCTGGTCGCCGCGCGCGGGCGCCTGATGCAGGAGTCGGGCGAGCGCGCGGGCGACGGCTCGATGCTGGCGCTGCTCGGCAGGAGCGCGGCCGACCATGCCGCCGCGATCGCGGACGCCGCCGGCCTCACCGTCGCCAACGACAACGCGCCGAACCAGGTCGTCCTGTCCGGCGCGAAAGCGGCGTTCGAGCGCGCGAGCGAGGCTGCGCGCGAGCAGGGCCTGCGCGCGGTGCCGCTGCCGGTCACCGGCGCGTTCCACTCGCCGGCGATGGCGGGCGCGCGACCCGAGCTGGAGGCGGCGCTGGCGCAGATCGACTTCGCCGAGCCGCGCGTCACCGTCGTCAGCTCGATCACGACCGCGGCGTTCGACGACCCGCGCGCACGGCTCGCCGACGCGCTGACGATGCCGGTGCGCTGGCGCGAGACGCTGCTCGCGCTGCGCGCGCAGGGCGTCGAGCGCTTCGTCGAGACCGGTCCCGGCAACGTCCTCGCCGGCCTCGTGAAGCGCACGCTGCCGGACGCCGAGGCCGTCGGCGCGGAGCGTCGGGAGGCGGCACGTGCTTGACGAGGCGCTGGCGAGCGAGCAGGCCGGCCGCACCGCGCTGCGCGGCGCGGCGGTCCTGTCCGTCGGCGGCCGCCTGCCGCGGCGCGAGGTCGCCAACGACGAGGTCGCCGCGCGCATCGGCAAGTCGGACGAGTGGATCTTCACGCGCACCGGCATCCGCGAGCGCCGCCACGCCCAGCAGGACGACCTGCTGACCGAGGTCGCCGCCGCCGCCGCGCGCGACGCGCTCGAGCGGGCCGGCGTCGACGCCGCCGAGCTCGACCTCGTGGTCGTCGGAACGCTCACCGGCGACGAGCGGATGCCGAACGCGGCCGCCGCGCTCGCGCACGCGCTCGGAGCGGTCCGCGCCGGCGGCATCGAGGTCAACGCCGCCTGCAACGGCTTCCTGACGGCGCTGTCCGTCGGTGCGGCCCACGCCGAGTCGGGGCGCGCGCGCCGGATCCTCGTCGTCGGGGCCGACTTCGTCAGCCGCGTCACCGACCACGCCTCCAAGCAGACGGCGATGCTGTTCGCCGACGGCGCCGGCGCCGTCGTGCTGGAGGCGACCGCTCCGGGCGCCGGCCGCGTCGGGCCGGTGCTGCTGCGGACCGACTGGAGCGGACGCGACTCGCTCTACCTGACCCGCGAGGACGGCGCCAAGATCCAGATGGACGGCCACGACACGTTCAAGCATGCGGTCAACCGCATGGCCGAGATCACGGAGGAGACCGTCGCCGCGGCGGGCCTGCCGCTCGGAGAGGTCGACCTGTTCGTCTACCACCAGGCGAACGGCCGCATCATCAGAGCGGTCGGCGAGCGGCTGGGGCTCGACGAGACGCGCGTCGTCGACTGCATCGAGCGCACCGGCAACATGTCGGCCGCCTCGGTTCCGTATGCGCTTGCCGTCGCGCATGAGGAGGGACGCCTGCCCGAGGGGGCGCGCGTGCTGCTGGCCGCGTTCGGCGGGGGCTTCACCTGGGGCGGCGCGCTGGTCGAATGGGGACGAGGCGATGGCTGAGCAGGCCACGGCGCGCCCCGAGGGCTGCGCGTTCGTGACGGGCGCCTCGCGCGGCATCGGCGCGGCGATCGCACGCGGGCTGGCGGCCGACGGCTGGGCCGTCGGGATCGGCTACAACAGCTCCGCCGACGCCGCCAAGAGCGTCGTCGCGGAGATCGAGGCGGCCGGCGGGCGCGCGCTGGCGCTCGGCGGCGACGTGGTCGACCGCGAGCGCATCGACGCCCACTTCACGACGCTCGAGGAGGCGTTCGGGCCGGTGCTCGTGCTCGTCAACAACGCCGGCGTGCGCGCCGACGGGCTCGCGCCGCAGATCTGCGACGGCGACTGGGATCTCGTGCTCGACACGAACCTCACCGCCGCGTTCCGCACGACCCGGCGCGCGGTGCGGCCGATGCTGAAGGAGCGCTTCGGGCGGATCGTCAACATCGCGTCCGTCGTCGGCCTGCGCGCGAACCCCGGGCAGTCCAACTACGCCGCCTCGAAAGCCGGCCTGATCGCGATGACGAAGACGGTCGCGGCCGAGGTCGCGCGCCGCGGCGTGACCGTCAACGCGGTCGCGCCCGGCCTGATCGAGACCGACATGACCGCCGACCTGAACGGCGACCTGCTCTCGGCGATCCCGGCGCGCCGCGCCGGCACGCCGGAGGAGGTCGCCGCCTGCGTGCGCTTCCTCGCGAGCGACGCGGCCTCGTACGTCACCGGATCCGTCCTCTCCGTCGACGGCGGCATGGCCGCCTAGGCATTCCCTCAAACCAAGGAGACCAGCACCATGGCAACCGCAACCCCTGAAGCCGTCGAGGCGCGCATCGTCGAGGCGCTCGCGAGCTTCGGCCCCGACATCGAGCAGGTCACCCGCGACGCGACGTTCGAGGAGCTCGACATCGACTCGCTCGACCTCGTCGAGCTGGCGCAGATCGTCGAGGACGACTACGGCGTCGAGCTCAAGGGCGACGACATGAAGAACCTCAAGACGGTCGGCGACGCGATCGACCTCGTGGTGGCGCGGGCCGCGTAATGACTCGTCGTCGCGTCGTCATCACGGGCGTCGGTGCCGTCACCCCGCTGGGGGTCGGCGCCGACGTGCTGCTGCGGCGCTGGGTCGCGGGCGAGAGCGGCATCGCCGACGGCGAGGGCGCGTGCCGCGACTTCGTCGCCACCGACCACCTGTCGAAGAAGGAGATCCGCCGCGCCGACCGCTTCGCGCACTTCGCGATGACGGCGGGCGACGAGGCGCTCGCGGCCGGCGGCTGGGCGGACGAGCTGCCGTATGCCGCCGAGCGCGTCTCGTGCGTGCTGGCGACCGGCATCGGCGGGCTCGGCTCGCTGGAGGCGCAGCACGACCTGCTGCGCGACGAGGGCCCGAAGGCCGTCTCGCCGCTGTCGGTCCCGCTGTTCATGCCGAACGCGGGCGCCGGCACGCTGTCGATGCGCTACGGCCTGCGCGGCCAGTCGTTCAGCGTCGCGTCGGCGTGCGCCGCCGGCTCGCACGCGATCGGCGTCGCGACGCGCATGATCCAGTACGGCGACGCCGACGCCGTGTTGACCGGCGGCGGCGAGGCGACGCTGACGCCGCTCGCGCGCGCCTCGTTCGAGGCCGCCGGCGCGCTGTCGCCCACAGGCGTGTCGCGCCCGTTCGACGCGCGCCGCGACGGCTTCGTGATGGGCGAGGGCGCCGGCATCCTGCTGCTGGAGGAGGCCGAGGCGGCCGCGGCGCGCGGCGCGACGATCCTCGGCGAGGTGCTCGGCTACGGCTCCACGTCCGACGCCTACCACCTGACGGCGCCGGAGCCGGAGGGCAGATACGCCGCCGAGGCGATCCGCATCGCGCTGCGCGACGCGGGCCGCTCCGCCGAGCAGATCGACTACGTCAACGCGCACGGCACCTCGACGCCGCTCAACGACGCCTCCGAGACGACCGCGATCAAGCTCGCCTTCGGCGAGCAGACGGCGCGCGCGACGCCCGTCTCGTCGCTGAAGTCCTCGATCGGTCACCTGCTCGGCGCGGCCGGCGCGGTCGAGGCGATCGCGACGCTGCTCGCGCTGCGCGAGCGCACGCTGCCGCCGACGCTCGGCCTCGAGCAGCCGGATCCGGCGCTCGACCTCGACTTCGTCCCGCTGTCCGCCCGACCGCTGGAGCCGAAGGCGCAGCGGCCGGTCGCGCTGTCGAACTCGTTCGGGTTCGGCGGTCACAACGTCGTTCTCTGCCTGGAAGGGGTCGCCGCATGAGCGTGTTGGAAGCCACCGCGACGGAGCGCCTCACCCCGCACGAGCGGCTTGAGCTGCTGTGCGACTCCGGGACGTTCGAGCCGATCCGCTCGGGCGTGCTGTCGCCGAAGCTCGGCGCGCGCGCCCGTGCCGGCGACGGCGTCGTCGGCGGAACCGGCCGCGTCGACGGGCGTCCGGTCGCCTGCTACGCGCAGGACGCCGCCTACCTCGGCGGCTCGCTGGGCGCGGCGCACGCCGACACGATCAACCGCGTGCTGTCGCTCGCCGGGCGCTCGCGCGTGCCGGTCGTCGGCTTCATCGAGTCCGGCGGCGCGCGCATGCAGGAGGGGACGGCGGCGCTCGGCGGCTACGGGCGGATCTTCCGTCACAACGTCGCGCTGAGCGGGATCGTCCCGCAGATCTCGATCATCGGCGGCCTCTCCGCCGGCGGCGGCTGCTACTCGCCTGCGCTGACCGACTTCGTCGTGATGACCGAGCAGGCGGCGATGTTCCTCACCGGCCCCGGCGTCGTGAAGGACGTGATGGGGGAGGACGTGAGCGCGGCGGAGCTGGGCGGCCACAAGGTGCACGAGCGCAACGGCGTCTGCGACCTGGTGGTGGCCGACGACCGCGCGGCCGCGCAGCTCTCGCGCCGGCTGCTCTCCTACCTGCCGCGGCACCGCGAGGCCGGCCTGCCGATCGCGCTCGCGACCGAGCCGGCGCTGCCGGACCCGGGCGCCGCGGTGCCCGACGATCCGCGCAAGGTCTACGACGTGCGCGACGCGATCGCGGGGATCGTCGACAGCGGCTCGCTGCTGGAGATCCAGCCGCGCTGGGCGCGCTCGATCGTGACCGCGTTCGCGCGCATCGACGGGCGGCCGGTCGGCGTGATCGCGAACCAGCCGCGCTTCCTGGGCGGTGTGCTCGACTCCGAGTCCTCGCAGAAGGGCGCGAGATTCGTCGAGACCTGCGACGCGTACGGGATCCCTCTGGTGGTGCTGGTCGACACGCCCGGCTTCATGCCCGGCACCCGCCAGGAGCAGGCGGGCGTGATCCGCTTCGGCGCCTGCCTCGTGCGCGCGTTCGCGGCGGCGACGGTCCCGCGCGTGACGGTCGTGCTGCGCAAGGCCTACGGCGGCGCCTTCATCACGATGAACTCGAAGGACCTCGGCGCCGACATGGTGTTCGCGTGGCCGCAGGCGGAGATCGGCGTGATGGGCGCGCAGCCGGCGGTCGGGATCATCCACCGCCGCGAGCTGGCGGCGGCGGAGGACCCGGCGGCCGAGAGAGCGCGGCTGGCGGCCGCCTACGCGGACGAGCACCTCGGCGCCGGCGTGGCCGCGGCGGCCGGCTTCGTCGACGAGGTGATCGCGCCGGTCGACACGCGCCGGCGGCTGGCGCGGGCGCTGGGGACGATGGACGACCGGCGCGCCGGCGCCTTCATCGCGTGAGCGCGATGGATCTCGCCGGCAAGCGCGTCCTCGTCACGGGCGTCATCACGAAGGACTCGATCGCGTTCGCGACGGCAGAGCAGCTGCAGCGCTGCGGCGCGGAGATCGTGCTGACCGGCTTCGGACGCGCCAGACGGCTGACGGAGCGGGCGGCGGCGAAGCTGCCGAGAACGCCCGAGGTGCTGGAGCTCGACGTCAACGAGCCGGATCACTACGCGCCGCTGGTGGACCAGCTGCGGCAGTGGTGGGGCGGGGTCGACGGCGTGCTGCACGCGGTCGCCTATGCGCCCGAGGATGCGCTCGGCGGCAACTTCCTCAACACGCGGCCGGCGTCGGCGATCAACGCGTTCGAGACGAGCGCGGTGTCGTTGAAGCAGCTCGGCGCGGCGCTGCTGCCGCTGATGGACCGCGGCGGCTCGATCGTCGGGCTCGACTTCGACGCGACCGTCGCGTGGCCGATCTACGACTGGATGGGCGTCGCGAAGGCGGCGCTCGAGTCGACCTCGCGCTACCTCGCGCGCGACCTCGGGCCGCACGGGATCCGCGTGAACCTCGTCTCGGCCGGGCCGCTGCAGACGGTCGCCGCCGGCGGGATCCCCGGCTTCGAGCGGCTCGCCGACGCGTGGGGGCGCCAGGCGCCGCTGGGCTGGGACGTGACCGACCCGCTTCCGGTCGCCAAGACGATCTGCTTCCTGCTGTCGGACTGGTCGCGGGGAATCAGCGGCGAGATCGTCCACGTCGACGGCGGCTTCCACGCGATGGGGACGGCGCTCGCCGACGCGTAGGCGGTCCGACCTGCACGTTGTGTACCTGGGAGGTACACAACGTGCATCTCAGGGGTCCGGGAACGGCTGGATCGGGATGCCGTGGTCGTGCTCGCGCATCCCGAGCTCGTAGGTGGCGCCGCCGCTGACCGTCAGCGTGAGCGGCGGCTGGTCGCGGCGCGCGACCGTGAGCGTCATGTCGGCGATCGCGCAATGGGCGGTGTGGTGCTGAGAGCCCGGAGCCGGGTCGCTGTAGACCCAGCCGACGACGTCGGCGCGCGGGGCGGAGACCTCTCCCCGGACGGAGATCCCGTCGCCCGGCAGCGTGAGGGCGGCGCCTTCGGGGCGCTCGTCGACCTGCACCGCGCGCGTCTTGCCGATGCCGCCGAGCCGGTAGCGCACGCCGTCGAGCGAGAGGCAGCCGTTGGCGACCCACGGCGTCGTCCAGCGGCCGATCTCGATGCGCCCGATCGTCGCGTCGATCCACGCGTCGGGCTGCTCGGCGAAGTCCGTCCCGTGCAGCCAGATCCAGCGCTCGGCGTGCTCGGCGCCCCAGTTGTGGCCGATCATCCCCGGCCACCCGTCCAGCTCCAGCGTGCGGCCTCTGACGGTGACCGTGCCGCTCACGCGCACCGCCGGCCGCAGGCTGAGCGCCTTCGTGCGCGGCAGCTTCGCCGTGTACATCCACGCTCTCGGCAGGTACGGGAACGACTCCTCGCCGCCCTCGAAGCGCAGCTCCCACGCGGCCAGCTCGGGGATCTCGCCGGAGCAGCCGTCGGGGCCGATGCGCCCGCCGCCGATCCGCACCCAGTCACGCCCGCCCGCGCCGAGCTGCTCGGGCGGGGGCGAGACCTTCGCGGCGTGCGGGCCCTGCTCGTCGAACAGCGTCGCCCACAGCGACCCGACCGGCGCCGCCCCCGGCGCCTTGTGGACCGTGTAGCGCAGCCACAGTCCGCGCCGGCTCGCCGCGTCGCCGCACTTCAGGTAGAAGCTCTCGTAGTGGCCGGCGTCCCGCTCGACCGCCGGGAAGCGCGCGTCGTCTGGCTGCATGGCCAGGCGACCGTATCAGCGGAACAGGTCCTCGCTCGCCGGTCGCACGAGCGCGGCGGCGCCCGGGCCGTCGTCGCCGGCGGGGAGGACGCGGCGGTCGAGGCCGGACACGACCACGATGGGCTGGCGCGAGTCCTTGCCCCGCGCGAGGTCGGCGGCGGCGGCGATCTCGTCGGCCACGGCGATCCACGTCGCGCGCAGCTCGCGGCCGGCGCCGTCTCTGCGGCCGCGCCAGTCCTCGAGCGGCGCGAGGCCGGCGACGCCGATGGCGACGTCGGCCTGGCCGTGGCGCCACGCGCGTCCGAACGAATCGGTGATCACGACGGCGACGACCGCGCCGGTCAGCTCGCGCAGCCGCGCCCGCAACGCGCGCGCCGAGGCGTCGGGGTCCTCCGGCAGCAGGATCAGCGTCTCCGGATCCCCCGCGTTCGAGGCGTCGACGCCCGCGTTCGCGCACACGAAGCCGTGGCGGGTGACGCAGATCAGCACGCCGCGCTCGGCGCGCAGCAGCTCGGTCGTCTCGTCGAGCACGACCTGCACGTGGCGCGCATCCTTGCCGTGCCCGGCGGCGAGCTCGAGCGCGCGCCGGCTCGGCGTCACGTCGGCGAGGCGCCGCACGCGCCCCTCCGCCTTCGAGACCGCCTTGTGGGCGACGACCACGACGTCGCCGTCGCGCAGCGCGCCGGCCGCCGAGGCGATCAGCCCCGCCAGGTCCGCGCCCGCCGCGATCTCGGGCAGGCCGTCGAGCGCCCGTGCGCAGAGCATCAGCGGATCGCGCTCGTGCGCTGCAGCTGGTGCAGCATCCCGCGCGTGTGCGCTGCGCCGCCGCGGCGTGCGGCCAGCCGCTCCTGGAGGGCGGTCAGATCGTCCGGCGTATCGACGTCGAGCGTGATCGAGGAGAGCTCCGCGACTTCGGCCGGTACGCCGCCGGCCTGCGCCAGCTCGAGGTGGCGCGCGAAGCTGCCGGGGCCGTAGCGCGGCTCCAGCACGTCGGGCGGCGACAGCAGCAGCCCGTTCGTGCCCGTTCCGTGCCGGTCGGGGACGAGCACGACGAAGCGCGCGGCGGCGCGCGGCTTGCCGAGCAGCGTCTCCAGCTCCAGCGGGTCGATCAACGGACAGTCGCCGGCGAGGCACAGCACCTGCGCGGCGCCCAGCTCGCGCGCGACGCCCGCGCCGCGCACCACCGCCTGGTCCTGTCCGCTCTCGGCCGGGTCGTCGATCGCGCGGGCGCCGTAGCCCTCGGCGATCCGCTGCGCGCCCGGGTCGGCGCTGACGACGAGGATCTCGTCGATCGCATCGACGCGGCGCAGGGCCGTCAGCACGTCGCTGAACATCGCCTCCGCGAGCGCGCGCCGGGCGCCGCTCGCGAGCGCGCCCTCGAGACGCCGCTTCGCGTTCGCGAAGCGCTTCACCGGGAGGATCGCGACGGTCTGCATCGGCGCCGGAGCGTATCCGCTCCTCAGGCCGCGAGCGCGGTCGCGAACGCGAGCGTCTCGCGCGCGAGACGCCGCGCGCCCGCGGTGTCGGCCATCAGCAGGTCGGTCTCCAGCAGCGGCAGCTCGGCGCCCTCTGACAGCCGCTCGTCGGCGACGAGCCCGTCGAGCAGGTCGCCGTAATACGCCGCGACGCCTGTCGCGCTCGCCGGCTGGCCGGCCCATTCGAGGCAGGCCGCCGTCGGGCCCTTCAGCACCGCGCCGGCGACGATCGGGCTGACCGCGACGACGGGCGCGCGCGCGGCGCGCAGCGCCTCCCGCATCTCCGGCACCGCCAGGATCGGCCCGATCGAGACGACCGGGTTCGACGGCCCGATCACGAGCGCGCGGGCCCGCGCGACCGCGTCGAGCACCTCGGGCGTGGGGCGGGCGAGCTCGATCCCCTCGAACACGACCGCGTCGATCGGACCGGCGCCTCTGCCGCGGATCATCCACTCCTGGAACGGCCACTCGCGCGCCTGCGCGCGCACGCGCGTGCGCACCGGCTCGTCGCACATCGGCAGGACCCGCCCGGGGATCTCGAACGCGCGCCCCAGCTCGGCGATCGCGTCCGTCAGGCGCGCGCCGTCGGCGAGGCGCCGCGCGCGCTCGATCCCGATCGCGAGGTCGCGGTCGCCGAGGTTGAACCACACCTCGCGCCCGAGCTCGCGCAGGCCGTCCATCACGTGGAAGGTGTCGCCGGCGAGCCCCCAGCCGCGCGCGTCGATGCGGTCGGCGAGGTGGAAGGTGACGAGGTCCGGGTCGGGCGAGACGTGCGCGCCGTAGACCTCGCAGTCGTCGGCCGTGTTGGCGATCACGACGAGCGCGTCGGCACCGGCGACGTCGGCCATGCCGCGCGCGAGCTTCGCCCCGCCGGTCCCGCCGGCGAGCAGCACGACCGGCGCGGTCATGCGGCCGGCAGGCCGGTGATGCGGATGCCGGCGGTGACCTTGTGGCGCACGTTGATGCCGATCGTCAGCGCCGTCAGCTGCTCGACGATCCGCGCCGCCTCCAGCCTGCCGGCGTCGACCGGACGCAGGCCGGGGATCCGCTCGATCAGCGCGGCGACGCGCGCCTTCGCGTCGGCGTCGTCCCCGCACAGCAGCGCGTCCTCGTCGAAGGCGTGGCCGAGGTCCGCGAGGTGTCTGGCGGCGACCGTGTGCAGGCCGGCGACCACGCTCACGCCGTCGGGGACGAGCTCCTGCGCCTGCTGCGCGGCGGAGCCCTGCGGCACGCCGAGCGTGCGCGTCGGGCGGCCGCCGACGGCGGTCGCGAGCGGCACGGTGACGTCGAGCAGCACGCTGCCGGGCCGCAGCGCGGCTCTGATCGATCTGAGCGTCGCCGCCTGGCTGGCGAACGGGACCGACAGCACGACGAGGTCGCTGGCGGCGGCCGCGTCGGGGTTCGCGAGTCCGCGCACGTCGGCGCCCGGCAGCGCCGCGCGCACCCGCTCGGCCGCCTCGACCGCGCGCTCGGCGTCGCGCGAGCCGATCGCGACGGGCACGTCGGCGGCCGCGAGCCGCAGCGCGAGGCCGAAGCCGAGGTCGCCGGTCGCGCCGACGATCGTCACGAGGGGGACGGTCATGCGGCGGGGAGGCTATCGCCCCGCGAACTGCGGCAGCCGCCGCTCCGCGAGCGCCTTCGCGCCCTCGGCGAAGTCCTCCGACTGCGCGCACAGCTGCTGCGCGGCGACCTCCTGCTCGAGCGTCGCCGCGAGCGCCGGCTTGGCGGCGGCGTCCATCACGCGCTTCGCGAGCCCGACCGCGAGCGGCGCGCACGCGAGCAGCTCGTCGACCAGCTGCTGCGTCGCCGCCTCCAGCTCCTCCGGCGGCGCGACGCGGTTCACGAGCCCGATCCGCTCAGCCTCCTCGGCGCCGATCAGCTTCCCCGTCATGATCAGCTCCTTCGCGCGGCCCAGCCCGACCACCGCCGGCAGCCGTGAGGAGCCGCCGACGTCGGGTATCAGGCCGACGCGCGTCTCCGGCATGCCGATCAGGGCGTCGCTCGCCATCACGCGCAGGTCGCACGCGAGCGCCAGCTCCATCGCGCCGCCGATGCAGCCGCCGTGGATCTGGCAGATCGTCGGCTTCGCCATCTCCTCGGCGACGTTCCAGGCGTCGAGGATCTCGCGCCGGAACGGGCGCAGGTCCGCCGGGTTGTCGGCCAATCCACCGAGGGCTGCAAAGTCCATCCCCGAGGAGAACATCGCACCGGCGCCGCGCAGCACGACGCAGTGCACGTGCGCGGCGGCGGACGCCTCCTTCAGCGCCGCGCCGATCGCCAGCACGAGCTCGCCGTGCATCGCGTTGCGCTTCTCGGGGCGGTTGAGGATCAGGTGGCGGACCGCGCCGCGGTCCTCGGTCTCGACGAGCGCCATGGTCGGCCTCCGGGCTTGGTTGCGGTCGCGGCTCGCAGGCTACTGCCGGCGCGCGCGCTCCGAGCCGCCTTGCCCAAGCCGCGCCTCGTCGCGGACGCGCGCGTCCGCGCCCGGCCCGAGCAGCGCCCACAGCCGGAACGCGAGCTGCAGCGCGGTGCCGAGCAGCACCCACTTCGGCCACCACGAGCCGTCGGCGCCGGTCGCGAGCCAGATCGCGTTGCAGGCGACGTTGACGAGCACGGCGAGGCCGATCGCGTGCAGCGCCCGCTCGCGCGCGCCCGGACGGTCGAGCGCGCGCCGGCGCGCGGGTGCGCTCGGCGGCGCGGCCGCCGGCAGGTCGTGCGCGAGCGCGTCGAGCTCGCCGACGGTGCGCGCCCCGTACGCGGCGTCGAGCCGTTCGTCGAGCTCCTCCGGCGTCAGCCGGCCGGCGGCGGCGTGGTCGCGCAGCAGCGTGGCGGTGCGCTCGCGTTCCGCGTCGGAGGCGCGCAGGGCCGGGCTCGGGGTCGGCTCTCCGTCGGGCATCGCGGCCGATGGTACGAGACGCGACCGGCGGTGCGGCCCGGTGCGCCCGCGCGCCTCGTTAGGCTGGCGCGCATGGTCGAGCGGAACGACGTCGGCGCGCTCGTGGAGCGGGGCCGTGCGGCATTCGCGCCGCATCCGCACCGCGGCGACCTGATCGCCGCCGGCGCCGTGCCGCTCGCGCTCGGCGTGCTGCTGATCGACGTGCGCATGGACGGGGCGTGGAGCATCGGGATCCTGTTCCTGCTGACGGCCCTCGGCTGCGCGCTCGTGCTGGGGATGGGCCTGCTGGCGCCGCTGGAGGGGGAGCGGCCGCGCTCGTATCAGCAGGTGCTGCTGCTGACGGGCGTGCTGCTCGGCTTCGTCGCGCTCGTACGGCTCGCGCAGGTCTTCGGGGTCGTGGACCCGCTGACGAAGGCCGGCACGCTGGTGTGGATCTTCCTGATCGTGGCGGCTGGCGCCGCGTGGATCGCGCGCACGCGCCGCAGCGCGGTGTGCGCGCTGATCGCGGCGCTCGCCGGCGTCGAGCTGCTGCTGGCGTTCGTCGAGTGGGTCTTTGCGCCCGAGGGTCCGGGAACGATCCGCTGGCTGCTGCTGGCCTCTGCGATCGTGCTCGTGCTGGCGGCGCTCGCGCTGCGCGACCGCAAGCGGCGCGAGTCCGTCTATCTGGTCGACGCGGCCGGCGTGGCGATCCTTGTGCTGGGCTTGAGCTTCATCGGCGCGCTGTTCGGCGTGCTGACGTTTGTGGGCGCCCCCAGCGGCGCGCCCGGCGACGGCTGGAAGCTCGTCCTGCTGGCGGCCGGGCTGGGCCTCGTTGCCTATTCGGGCGTCGACGGGGAGCCCGGGCCGGCGTATCTCGGAGCCGCGATCCTGCTGCTGTTCGTCGCACTCGCGGGGATCCCCGACGAAGGCGGAGCCAGCCTGTGGTTCTGGCCGCTCGTGCTGCTGCTGATCGGCGGCGCCGCGGTCGCCGCCGGGCTGCGCCCGCGCCGCGAGCTGCCGCCCGAGCCGCCGACGCCCGGCCGGCCGCCCGACGCGCCGCCGACGGAGCCGCTGCCGGGGCCCGGATCCGGCAGCCTGTGGGCGTCGCGGCCTGCGGGCGAGCGCGAAGACCCCTAACCTCGGGGGAACGGGACCGGGGGGTCCCATCCACAAAAGGGGGACGTATGTGGACGCGCAGGCTGCTCCGCGCCGCGCCCGCGGCGGTGCTCGTCGTGCTCATGCTCGCAAGCGGCATGGCGGCGGCGAACAGACTCAGACTCACCACGACGAACTTCTCGATCAGATGGAGAGAATTCAACGTGCCGACGGGACAGACGCCGGAACTGTCTGAACCGAGGCTGCGGCATTGCCCGCTCACGCTCAGCGGCAGCTTTCATTCCGCGACGATCGCGAAGGTCAGAGGCGCCCTAATCGGCTATGTCGGCACCCCGCAGATGGGCACGTGCACCGGAGAAGGCGGAACGGTCACGCTCCTACTAAGAACGGGGCTGCCGTGGCATCTCACCTACAGAGACTTCCTCGGGACCCTACCGTCGATAACGGGATTCCACCTCGCGCTGCTGGGCTTTCGCATGTCGATAGAAGTGCCGCCGCTGTTCGGAGAAGTGTGCCTAATCACGACGACCGCCAGAGAACCGCTGGACATAAACTTCACGCGGGAAGCAGGCGGGGCGGTCACATCTGCCGGCGGTACCGAAAGCCGCATAGTCGCGAGGAACACCACCGGGTTCCTGTGCGAAGGCCTCACCTGGGCGATGGGCGGCAACGGCACGCTCGACAACGGGTCCGGAGCGAGGGTCACCGTCACCCTAATATGAGCCGGCGCTCGCGAGCCGCCGCCGCTCGGCGGCGGCTCAGGGCCTCCGTGCCGGCTGCGGGTGGTACGGTCGCGGCGATGGACGACCAGCAGCTTCTGCGCGAGGCGATCGGGCTGGAGCGTGCCGCGCAGCAGGCGTTGCTGCGCGGCGACGCGGCTCGCTCCCGCGCGGCTTTCCACGCCGCGGCTGAGCGCTATCGCGCTTCGTGGGAGGCGGCCGGTCCGCGCGCGTACGGGCGCCTGATCGGGCTGCTGAAGGCGTCGGTGCTGGCGGGCGAGGCGGGACACGCGGCCGCGTACGCGCGCGCACAGCTCGGCGCCGAGTGCGACTCGCCGCCGTCCTGCTACGCGCTCGCGCTCGCCGCGACGATCCAGGGCGACGACGAGGCCGCGCTGTCCGCGGTCGAGGGCATGCGCGCGAGCGAGGACGCCGCCTTCGGGCGCACCGCCGACGCGCTGCACGCGCTCGCCGCGCACGACCGCGACGCCTACGCGACCGGCGTCACCGCGATCGTCGCCGACTTCGCCGCGCGCGAGCAGCACCTCACCGGCGTCGCCTTCGCCGACACCGCCGTGATGCTGGAGCGGCTGGCGGCGCCGCGTGAGCTGGCAATACGGCCGGCCTCGGCGGTGATGCCGGTGCTCGGGTGAGCCGCCGTCGCTCCGCGGGCCGGTAGATTCCGCGCCATGGACCGCACCGACCTCGCGTTCGCCGGGATCGCAGGCCAGGCCGAGCTCGTGCGCGCGGGCGAGGTCTCCCCGCGCGAGCTCGTCGAGCTGTGCCTCGAGCGGATCGCGCGCGTCGATCCGCAGCTGAACGCGGTGCGCGTCGTGTTCGCCGAGCGTGCGCTCGCCGAGGCCGATCAGGCCGCCGGCCGGCGCGGCGCCGGCGACGAGCGCCCGCTGCTCGGCGTGCCGATCCTGATCAAGGACGACACCGACGTCGCCGGCGAGATCACCTGCAAGGGCTCGAGCGCGGAGGACCAGCCGGCCGCGGCCGACGCCGAGGTGGTCCGGCGGCTGCGCGCCGCGGGCGCGATCGTGCTCGGCAAGACGCACGTCCCCGAGCTGATGCAGTGGCCCTTCACCGAGTCCGCCACGTGGGGGATCACGCGCAACCCGTGGGCGCTCGACCGCTCGCCCGGCGGCTCCAGCGGCGGCTCGGCGGCCGCCGTCGCGGCGGGGCTCGCGGGCGCCGCGAGCGCGAGCGACGGCGCCGGCTCGATCCGCATTCCCGCCTCCTGCTGCGCGCTGTTCGGGCTCAAGGGACAGCGCGGCCGCATCCCGACGGCGCCGTACGACATCAGCTGGCAGGGGCTCACGCACGTCGGCTGCGTGACGCGCTCGGTGCGCGACACGGCGCTGTGGTGGGACGTCGTCGCCGACCGCTTCGAGAGCGACCCGCTGGGCACATGGGTCGAGGCGGCCGGCCGCGAGCCCGGCACGCTGCGGATCGCCTGCGCGACCAACAACGCGCTGTTCGCGCCGGTCGCGAAGCAGCAGCGGGCCGCGTTCGAGGAGACGATCGCGCTGCTGCGCGCGCTCGGCCACACGGTCGAGGAGACGAAGATCCCTTACGCCGACCTGCTCGGCGACCTCGTCCCGCGCTACCTGCGCGGGATCGCCGAGGACGCCGCCGCGACGGCGCACCCGCGCCGGTTGGAGCGCCGCACGCGCTCGATGGCGCGGATGGGGCGGATGCTGCCGGACGCCGTCGTGGAGCGTGCGCGCGCGCACGAGCACGCCACCGCGCAGCGGCTCAACCGCCTGCTGGTCGACCACGACGTGCTGATGACGCCCGGCACCGCCGGGCTGCCATTGCCGATCGGCAGATACGAGGGCCGGGGGGCGATCTGGACGTTCAACGGCGTCGGCCGCTACACGCCCTACACGCCGGCCTGGAACATCACCGGGCAGCCGGCCGCCTCTGTCCCCGCCGGCTTCACGCCGGACGGCGTCCCGCTCGCGGTGCAGCTGGTCGGCCGGCCGCACGACGAGGCGACGCTGCTGGCGCTGTCGGCTCAGCTCGAGGCGGCGCGGCCGTGGGCCGACCGCCGTCCGCCGCTCGCCGCGTGAGCGCATCGCCGGAGCTCGAAGCCGAGCTGCTCGACGTCGCGCGGGCCGCGGCGCGCGCCGCCGCGACTGAGCTGCTCGCGCGCTACGAGCAGGCGGTCGAGGGCTTCGCGACCAAGACGACGGCGACGGACCCCGTCAGCGACGCCGACCGCGCGGCCGAGGCGGCGATCCGCGCGGCGCTCGCGCAGCGGCGCCCGGGCGACGCGATCCTCGGCGAGGAGGGCGGCGAGACGGTCGGCGACGGCGCGCCGAGCGGCGTGCGCTGGGTCGTCGACCCGCTCGACGGGACCGTCAACTACCTGTTCGGCTATCCGCAGTGGTCGGTGAGCGTGGCGGCGGAGGATGCCGGCGGGACGCTTGCCGGCGTCGTGCTCGATCCGCTGCGCGGCGAGGAGGTCGCGGCGACGCGCTCGGGGCCGCTGCTGCGCGACGGCGCGCCGGCCAGCGTCGGGGACGGATCCCGCCCGCGCGCGAGCACGCTCGACGTCGCGCTCGTCGCGACCGGCTTCGCCTACGACGCGCGCGTGCGCGAGCGCCAGGCCGAGGTGCTCCGGCGGGTGCTGCCGCGCGTGCGCGACGTGCGGCGCGGCGGCAGTGCCGCGATGGACCTCGCGTGGACGGCGCTCGGCCGCTGCGACGCCTACTGGGAGCGCGGCGTGAAGGCGTGGGACGTCGCGGCCGGCGCGCTGCTGTGCGCCCGCGCCGGGCTGGAGCTGCGCGAGCTGCCGGCGGGCGACCGACTGCCGTCGGGCCTGCTCGCCGCGCCGCCGGCGTTCGCCGGTGAGCTGCTCGCGCTCGTCGGCGCCGTAGACTGAAGCCGTCACCCGGGGCGGTGGCGGAATGGCAGACGCGGTCGCCTCAAAAGCGACTGTCCTCACGGACGTGCGGGTTCGACTCCCGCCCGCCCCACCTCCAGCGCCGCGGGCAGCTCGCGGCGCGAGCGGATGCCGAGCTTGTCGTAGACCGCGGCGAGGTGCGTCTCGATCGTCTTGACGGTCACGAACAGCGTCTGCGCGATCTGGCGGTTCGTCATGCCGCCTGCCGCCAGCTCCGCGACGCGCCGCTCGCTCGGCGTCAGCGACTCGACGCCGATCGGCGTGTAGCGGCGCACCCGCTCGCCGGTCGCCGCCAGCTCGTCGGCGGCGCGGCGGGCAACCCCGGCGGCGCCGCAGCGGCGCGCCAGCTCGAGCGCCTCGCGCAGCAGCGGGCGCGCGTCGGCGCGGCGCCCGCCGCGGCGCAGCTCGGCGCCGAGGTCGGCGAGCGCCTCCGCTCGCTCGAGCCGCGACGGCGACGCTTCGAGCACGGCGACCGCTTCCTCGAGGGCGGCGAGGCGCTCGGCGCCGTTCACCGTCAGCGCCACGGTGCGCAGCGCGTACCCCTGCAACGTCGGCGCGCCCCAGTGCCGCGCGTGCGCGAGCGCGGCCTGCGCCTTCGCGTGCGCGCCGTCGCGCTCGCCGATCGCGGCCAGCACGCGCGCCGCGCAGATGCGCGCCGGCGGCGCCGGCGCCCCGATCGCCCCCCAGCCCTTCGAGAGGCGGTCCAGCTCGAGCAGGTCGGCGGCCGCCTCCTCGAGCCGTCTCTGCTCGTAGCGCAGCTGCCCGCGCGAGGCCAGCACGATCGAGTACACGAAGACCTCCGGGATCTGCCCGCGGAGGCCGCCCGTCTCGATCTCGCGCTCGGCGGCGTCGAGCTCGCCGCGCAGCACGAGCACGCCGGCGAGCAGCGCGCGCACGAGCAGCTCGCCGGCCCACAGGCGGCCCAGGCGGGCGATCTCGAGCGCGTGACGCACGTCGGCCTCGGCCGCGGCGAGGTCTCCGCGCGACCAGGCGAGCGCGCCCTGCATCCACAGCGCCGCCACCAGCTCGGGCGTCGCGCCGCGCTGGCGCGCGTAGGCGAGCGCCCAGTCGGCGGCGCGCTGCGCCTCGTCGTGCTGGTCGGCGTAGCGCAGCGCGAGCACCGGCCGGCCCGGCGAGAAGAACTCCGGCTGCTCGACGAAGATGCGGCCCTCGTGCGCGAGCGCGCGCCGCGCCGCCGCGATCGCGTCGTTCGCGGTGCCGTCGTACGCGTGCCACTCCGACTCGAGCGCCGCGGCGAGGCGCGCGCTCGGGCCGTCTGCGGGGAGGCGCTGCAGGTAGGGCAGCAGCCGCGCGCGCGCCGCGGAAAGCGAGCGGCGCGCGAGCAGGTTCAGCTGGGCGTGCAGGCGGAACGCGACCTCGGCGTCGCCCCGCTCGTCGGCCGTCTCGATCGCGCGCTCCAGCAGCGCCTGCGCATCGCCGGCGCGGCCGTTGAGGATCATCCAGATCGTCAGCTTGGGGGCCCAGCGCACGCGCAGCGAGGGGTCGTGCTCGGCGGCGCTCAGAACCTCGGGCAGGACGTTCGCGAACAGCTCCGGGTCGGATCCGCGGATGCCGGCGGTGATGAGCGAGCTGAGGACTCTGGGCCGCAGATCCTCCGGCGGCGGCTCGCGCAGCGCTCGCAGCAGGTACGCGCTCGCCGCGCGCGGCGCGCCCGTCGCGAGCGCCGCGCGGCCCGCCTCCAGCAGCGTCTGCGCGGTCGCGCGCTCGCCGCGCGGATCGGTCGCGAGCAGATGCGTCGCGAGCTGTTGCGGGCTTGCGCCGCGTGCGCGCAACAGCTCCACTGCGCGCGCGTGCGCGGCGGCGCGCTCGCCGGCCGGCAGCTCGCTCGCGAGCGCGGTCCGCACGAGCGGGTGGGTGAAGCGCAGCGCCGCGTCGGCGTCGAGGATCGAGGCGCCGCGCAGCTCGTCCGCGGCGCGCGCGACGAGCGCCTCGTCGAGCTCGGCCAGTGCGGCCGCGAGGCGCACGTCGGCGTCGTCGCCGAGCACCACGACGGCGCGCGCGACCGCCTGCGCGGCGGCGGACAGCCGCGCGAGCCGCACCTGCACGGTGCGGCTGACGCGCTCGGGCACCAGCTCGCGCACGCGCGGCGCCTGCGCGGCGTCCGGTCCGATCTGCTCGCTTGCGAGCGTTCGCGCAAGCTCGCACACGAGGAAGGGGTTCCCGCCGCTGACCTCGTGGCAGGTGGCGGCGAAGGCGGGCTCGGGCGACCGTCCGAGCTGCTCGGCGAGCAGTGCGCTCGCCCCCGCGGAGCTGAGTGCCCCCGGCGTGAGCCGGCGCGCGAGCGCGTCGGTCGCGATCCGTGCGAGGCTGCTCGCCGCGCCGGCCTCGTCTGGGCGGCACGCGAGCACAAGCAGCAGCGGCAGCTCCTCCAGTCGCGGCACGAGGAAGCTGAGCGCATCGAGCGAAGCCGCGTCAGACCAGTGCGCGTCGTCGACCGCCAGCAGCAGCGGTCGCTGCTCGGCGAGCCCAGCCGCCAGCCAGTAGAGGCCGTGCAGGACGGCGAACGTGTCGGGGCTCGCGTCGTCGATCGCGTACCCGAGCGCGCCGCGCGCCGCGCCGGCGGCGCCGTCGAACAGCGCGTCGCGTGCGGGTCTGTCGAGCGGCGCGAGCGCCGGCTCGAACAGCTGGCGCACGAGCGCGAACGGGAAGTCGCGCTCGAGCTCCGTCGCGCGCGCCGCGAGCACGCGCATTCCGGCCGCCCCGCCCCGCTCGCGCGCGGCCTGCAGGAGCCGCGTCTTGCCCAGGCCGGCGGCCGCCTCGACGACGACGAGCCCGCCTTCGCCGGTGCGGGCGGCGGCGATCGCCGCGTCGAGCTCCGCCAGCTCCCGCTCGCGCTCCAGCAGCGCGCTCATGCGATCTCAGGGTCGATCTCCGGGTGCACGCCCCGTGGCGGTGGGCGCCGCCGGACTCGACACTCCTCGCACACGGACAGGAGCGTGCCATGAAGCGGTTTGTTGAGGCGCTGGTCATCGCCGGCGCGATTGGCGGCCTGTGCACCACTGCGGGAGCACAGGCCGCCTCGCCGGTCGTCGAGCTGAGAGGCGACGCGCATCTGACGCGCCAGGACGGAGGCGGCGTCGCGCCGGCCGTCTTTCACGTGCATGCGCACTTCTCGACCGACACGCCGGGAGCGGAGCCGTTCACGATCCGCAAGGCGGTCGTGTACTTCCCCGACCACGCCGGCACGAACGGACGGCTGTTCCCCTCGTGCAGCGCCAGGACAATCGAGCGCTTCCGCGGCAACGTCAGACGCTGCCCGCGGGGCTCGAAGATCGGCAGCGGCACCGTCAAGGCGAAGGCGATCCAGATCGGCGTCACCGCGACCGGGCACGTCACGGTCTTCAACAGCCGTCGCGGCAAGGCCGTCACGATCAACGTCCAGACCTTCCTGCCGGCCTACATCAACGAGTCGTTCGAGGCGCCGCTGGAGCAGCTGCACGGCGGCAGGTACGGCGAGAAGCTGACGATCGCGGATCCGCCGTCGCTGCAGCAGATCCTCGACGGCGTGTGGGTCGGGGTCGAGGACTTCGACCTGACGGTCACCGGCGCGGTGCGCCGGCACGGCGTCACGATCAGCTACCTGAAGGCGCCGAGGTGTCCGAGAGGCCCGGCGCACGGCGTCTTCGACTTCCTCGACGGGGCGACCGGCCAGACGGCCACCGTCACCGAGGACACGAGAGTGCACTGCACGCCGTAGCGGCGCTAGCGTGCAGGGCATGCACGCCGCGGTCCTGCACGCATACGGCGCGACGCCGGTCTACGAGACGTTCGAGGAGCCCGGCGCCGGATCGGGCCAGGTCGTCGTCGAGGTAGCGGCCGCGGGCGTCAACCCCGTCGACGTGCGCAAGGCGTCCGGCACGTTCGTCTCCGGTCCGCCGCCGCTGCCTTCCGTCGTCGGCAGCGAGGGCGTCGGCCGGATCGCGGGCGGCGGACCGCGCGTGTACTTCGGCAGCTCGGTGGCGCCGTTCGGCGCGTTCGCCGAGCGCACCCTCGTCGCGGAGGATGAGCCGATCGAGCTGCCCGACGCGCTCGACGACGGCGTCGCGGTGGCGCTCGGGGTGTCCGGCCTCGCCGCCTGGCTGCCGCTCGCGTGGCGCGCGCGGCTGAGACCGGGCGAGACGGTGCTCGTGCTCGGCGCGACGGGCATCGTCGGCCAGCTCGCGGTGCAGGCGGCGCGGCTGCTCGGCGCGGGCCGGGTCGTCGCGGCCGGGCGCGATGCCGCGATGCTCGAGCGCGCGCGGGAGCTGGGCGCCGACGCGACGGTGAACCTCGGCGAGGTCGAGCCGGGCGAGCCGCTCACGCGGGCCTTCCGCGAGGCCGCCGGCGGCGACGTCGACATCGTCCACGACCCGCTGTGGGGCGCGCCGGCCGCGGCGGCGCTCGAGGCGCTCGCGGTCGACGGGCGGCTCGTGCAGCTGGGCCAGTCAGCCGGGGCGGAGGCGACGCTCACGTCCGCGCCGATGCGCGGCCGGCACCTCAGCGTGCTCGGCTACATGAACTACCTCGTCCCGCCCGACGTGCGGCGCGACGCCTACCGCGCGCTCGTCGAGCATGCGGTCGCAGGTCGGCTTGCGGTCGAGGTGGAGCGGATGGCGCGCGCGCAGGTGGGGGAGGCGTGGGAGCGCGTGCAGCACAGCGCGCACCGCAAGCTCGTGCTGGTGCCCTGAGGGTCGTCAGGCCGCGTGCGCGCGGCGGTCGATCCGCCCGACGGGGCGCTCGACCTCGACGTGCCAGTCCTGCCGGAAGCCCTGCATCGAGAAGAACAGCAGCAGCGCCTGCAGCGGGACGAGCAGGTACGTGATCAGCCCGAGCGTGGCGGACTCGAGCCCGGTCGTGCCGAACACCGATTCCGGCGTCGAGAAGCCGTCCTTGTCGCGCTGGAACCACTCCGGGCCGGCGATCACGGCGAAGATCCCGAGGATGATCGCGAGCGCGGCGGCGACCGGCAGCGGGCCGCGGTTCCACTGCGCCACGTAGTAGGCCATGCCGACGTAGATGATCACGTAGGCGAGCTGCAGGACCGCGCCGCTCTGCAGCGCCGACCAGCCGCCGAGCATCACGACGAGCATCAGGGCCGCCGAGATCAGCAGCAGCGCGACGACGATCGCGCGGGTCGTCTTCGACGACGCCTTCTCGCGATTGGGGCGATCGATCACGTAGCCCGTCTCCATCGTCCTCGCAGCCTACAATCCCGCCGCTCCGCTACGGTGCAGTTGCGGGTGTGGCGAAACGGTAGACGCGCCGGCCTTAGAAGCCGGTGGCCAGGTAGAGGCCACTGTGGGTTCGAATCCCTCCACCCGCATCCCCCGACGCGGAGGTCCCTGAGATGGCCGGCTGGGACGAGGCGTGGCTGTGCCGGGCGCCCAGACGGCTCGCGCAGGAATGGCTTCGGGCGCGCGGCGGCTGAACGCCGCGCGGACCTCACTGCCGCGCCTGCCACGCCTCCGCCATCGCGATCCGCTGCATCAGCGTCGGGTGGTTCTCGTCGAGCACGTAGAGCCACGCCGGCGGGTTGGGGTCGGAGAGGCTCGTCGTCGCGAGGTCGCGGAACAGCGAGCGCGCGGTGACCGGGTCGTGCGTCGCCTGCAGCGCCGCCCAGTCGGCCTCCGCCTCGAGCCGCCGGCTGACGACGTTCTGCAGCGGCTGCGCGAGCACGCTCATGCCGACCAGCACGAGCAGCGCGAGCGGGACCGCCTCCGGGCGCGCCAGTCCGCCGCGGCGGCGCGTCACCACCGCGATCAGGCCGGTGACCGGCAGCAGGAACAGCGCGAGCCAGCCGACCGCCTTCAGCGTGTGGCGGTGGGCGAGGTGGGCGAGCTCGTGCGCGAGCACGGTGCGGATCTCGCGCCGGTCGAAGCGGCCGTCGAGCAGCGTGTCCCACACGATCACGCGCCGCGTCGCGTCGAAGCCGACGGCCTCGGCGTTCGGGGCGGTCGTGAAGCGCGCGACGCGCTGGACGTCCACGCGCGTGTTCGGCACGCCCTCGACCTGCCCGAGCGCGCGCGCGTCGGCCAGCGTCGCCTGCTGGCGCAGCGGGTGCGTGTCGGGGACGAGGTAGGGCGAGAGCCACGCCGTCAGCAACGCGAGCGCGACGAAGAACGGCGCGGCGGCCAACCACCACCAGCCCCGCACCAGGCGCGCGAGGAACATCGCCACGAGCAGCGCGAACGAGATCGCGAGAAACGTTCCGCCGAGCTGCAGGAAGCTCTGCACGAGCGCTGCCAGGTATCCCTGATGCGAGACGCCGTGGCGGCGCTCCCACCACACGGCCGCCACGCCGAACGGGACCTCGGCGATCCACACGATCCCGAGTCCCAGCATCCCGAGCATCATCCCCGTGCCGATCGGCCCGGCGGCCGACTCGCGCATCAGCCGCGCGCCGTGGCGCGCGTACACCGCGAGCACCACGAGCAGCACGACTGCCGCGAGCAGCGCGTCGAGCGCGAGGAAGCGCTCGTAGGAGGCGCTGCGCGACAGGAACGCCGCGTCGAAGTACGCGCGCGGGTCGCGGCCGGAGAGCTGCAGCCCGGACGGGACCGTCGTGTGCCACAGCCGCTGCGCCGCGAGCAGCCACAGCGGCGCGCCGACGCCGAGCGCGAGCAGCACGAGCGAGCGCCGCGGCCCGGCGCTCGCTCGCCTGTCGGCGTCGTCCACGCTCACCTCACGCCGGCGTGACGAGCGCGTCCGGCGGGAGGTACGCGGCGGGCGGCGCGTCGCCGGCCGCCGCCGAAGCGGTGGGTCCGCTGTACGGATAGCTCGGCGTCAACAGGTAGATGTAGGCGTTGAGCTGCTGCTGGTAGCGCAGTCCGAGCGCGATCGCGTTGCGCAGGCCGACCGGCATCTCGCCGCGCACGAGCGCTGCGAACCAGCCGAGGAACGCGGCGACGAAGACGAGGCCGCCGTATGCGCCCGAGATCAGCAGCGCCGGGAGCGCCAGCAGCACGCGGAACAAGACCGTCCAGCGGTTCTGGCGCTCGCGCGGCGCGATCCGCAGGTCGACCGGGTAGCTCCCGGGCTTGCCGAGGAAGCCGGGGAACGGGTTGGCGGCGAGCATCAGATAGGCGACGACGTGCGTCTGGTAGCGGATGTAGGCGCCGAGGAAGCGATGCAGCGCGTCGGGCGAGCGGCCGGCGGCCAGCGTCGCGACCCAGTCGACGATCAGCGCGAGCAGCGCGACGAGGCCCCACAGGTACAGCCACACGATGTGCGGGAGCGCGAGCAGCAGGCGGAAGAAGACGGTCAGGCGCGAGCGGCGCCGGTCGTCCTCGACGGCGAGCTGGACCGGGTCCTCGCGGGTCGGGAGCGCGCCGATCGCGGTCTGCGGGTCGCTGCTCGGATAGCGGTCGGTGAGCAGCAGCAGGTAGGCCGACAGCTGCGCGCTGTAGGAGAGGCAGTAGGCGCCGGCGTCGCGCAGGCCGCGCGGCATGCGCGCGCGGAAGAGGCCCACGAACCAGCCGAGGAGCGCGACCGTCACGAGCAGCCCGCCCGCGGAGCGCTGGCTGGCTCCGCCGGACAGCGCGGCGGCGATCAGGAACGCCGGGAACGCGAGCAGCAGGCGGAAGAAGACGATCCAGCGGTTCTGGCGCGCCGGCTCCGGCAGCTCGACGTCGACCTCGTAGCCGGGCTCGCCCGTGAAGCCGGGGAAGCGGTTCGCGATCAGGTACAGGTACGCGCCGACGTGGATCTCGTAGCGGACGTAGCGGCTGATGAAGCCGTGCAGGCTGCGCGGCGGGGTTCCCCGCACGAGCGTGGCGAACCAGTTCGCGACGACCGCGAAGAACACGACGACGCCCCACAAGACCAGCCAGATCAGGTGCGGCAGCGTCAGCAGGAAGCGGAAGAAGACGGTCAGTCGACTGCGCTGGAGATCGTCGGCGACGATCAGCTTCACGGGGGAGCTCATGTGCGGATTCGTACCCGATGTCGCGGACGCCGCGGCGCTGCCGCACCCGCCGCCACCCTGACCAGCCGATAGCGCCAACGCGCCACCTCCCGCCTGCGCGATCGGTTCGATCCTCGCTGAACCGACAATCGTTCCGACGCTTGGGATACGAGTGCGGCGGCTGGCCGTCGGATGCGGCCCTGGCCGCACGTCCTGAAGTTTGGACTCCGACACTGGCGGCTGAGATGCACGGCATCGCTTGGTAGCGTCGCAGACGGGAATTCGGTGCGGCCTCGCCCGAGCCAGGGGCGTCGTCTCACTGTGTGAGCGACAGTTCGGTGGGCTCTTTATTCGAATTCCTAATTGTCACCAACCCATAGCGGGAGGTTCACACATGCATGCCGTTCCGGTCGCACGGAAGGCGCTCCTGAGCGCGCTGGTCGCGCTCGCATTGATCGCCGGCGCTCTGCTCATGGCAGCGCCGAAGGCCTCGGCGTCATCGTCGCAGTGCAACGAAGCAGGCAGAGTCTGCGTCTGGGCGTTGGCGAACTACGAAGGCAACTTCTCCTGGTGGGGCGCCGGCACCGGTTGCCACAATCACGCCGAAAACTCGAACTTGCGGACAGTGTGGAACCGCACGAGTCACAGCATAAACATACCTGAACGAGGCAGTGTTGCTCCGAACTCATCGATAATACTCGGTGCGGGCGAACCCTCGATAACGGGCCTGATCTGTACCTGATTTTCAATTACGGAAAGGAAACGTGGCATGACTCGCACTCATCAGCGCTTCGCGCTGCTCGCTGCCAGTCTCGCGACGCTGTTGGTCGCGCTGGCGCTCGCATCGACATCCGCTACGGCATCTGAATTCTGCGGGGGTCAGACCATCAGCAACATACAGACCTGCTTCGGCGCCTCCCGCACCTTCCAGATAGTCAGGGGCAGGGGTACGACGACGGGCGTCTGCGTGGGCTACAACGAAATAGGAAGAGGCGGATGCTCGGCCGGCGCGGCGTTCGTAGCGGAATGGAACATCGGGTCCGCCGCCTTCCGCACCCCGCGGATCATGGGCAACTCCTCGAACAACACCACGGTGCAGTGGGCGGACGCGTCGTGATCGAACGACGGCTCCTTGCTTAGGACGGCCGTGATGGTGAAGAGAACGGTGAGCTGGCGCAACTGCGCCAGCTCGCTTCCCATCTTGCTTGTGGGTGCCGTCCTGGCGTCGTGCGGTTCGGCGGCGTCGCACAGCGCGGAGCCGCGCTCCCGCACTGTCGAGCATGCGCCGCGCATGCTCGAGCGGCCGTCAAGCGCTCAGCGCCACGAGTTCGCGCTCTTGCGCACGCGGCCGGAGGGCCTGCCGTCGAACTTCAGGCAGCTCCCAACGGCCAATCAGTCGGGGATGAATCCGGCGTTGGCGCAGCGGATCCCGGTGTTGGTGCCGGGGAGGTACTGGTTGGCTCCCGGCATCGGCTCGCTGTGCATCCTCTCCGAGGTCCCCGGGACGCCGGGGATAGTGACGGTCTGCGCGAGAACCCGGCAGGTCGTCGAGCAGGGCCTGGGGACGATCTCCTTCGCGCCGAGAGAACGGACGCCCCCCGGCATGCCGACGCGACTGCTGGTCGGCATCGCCCCCGACGACGCACGCACGGCGTTCGTCCATACCGACGGCTCAGTCGCCGCGGTTCCGGTCGTCAGCGGCGTCTTCGTCCTGCGCGACTCGCACAGCGGGCCCTCGGAATCCACCGAGCTGCGGCGCACGCGGGGTACCTGAGACGCATTCAGCGACGGTCCAGCCGGGCAGAGTCGTCGGGGTTGCTCGCGCCCGAGCACGAGGTCGATGCCCGGAGAGGATGACCAGGCGCACGTCGTTGGTGAGCGGAACCACGACGGCCGTCGCGATCCGACTCGCGTTGAAGGCGTCGTCCTGGACGACGGCAACGGGACGCGGAAGCCCGCCGACGAGCCGGCGGGGTCGTCGAGCGACGTCCAGGATGCGGTGGCCGCCGAGATCGCCCTCCCTTCAGGCCGCAGTGCGAAGGTGCTGCCCGCGTCGACGTTGCTCGTGCTGCGCGCTGCGCGCCGAGTACTCTGGATAGCCGTATGCGAACCAAGACCATGACCTTCGAGCAGTGGCGTCGGGAAGCGCCCGCGCAGCAAGCGAAGATCGCCCCGGTCGAGGAGCGGGGGACCCAGGAATCGAACCTGGCGTTGCGGTTTTGGAGGCTTGCGTGGATGGGCGATTCGGCCTGTGGTGAGATCGCGAATCGCTTGGTGCGGGGACAGTTGCGGGGACAGAACGCTCGACGTCGCTCGGCGTCCAGGCTACGGTCGGTCCTCCGGAATGTTGTACAGGCCACCGAAGGTCTTGTACGATCTTCCTATGGCGACGATGAATATCAGCGCGGCACGGGAGAGACTGCCCGAGGCCGTCGAGCTGGCGCACACCGAGGCGGTGTTCCTGGAGCGCTATGGACATCGAGCGGCCGTGCTGCTCAGCCCCGAGCGCTACGACGAGCTGATGGAAGCGCTCGAGGAAGCTGAGGACGTCGCGGCGTTCGACGCCGCCATGGCCGAGGAGGGTCCTAGCATCCCGTGGGCCCAGGCCAAGGCCGACCTCGGCTGGGCGTGACATACCGCATCGAGCTGCGCCCGGCAGCCGTCCGTGCGCTGAAGAAGCTCGACCCCCCGGTCGCCCGTCGCATCCAAGGCGCCATCGCGCTGCTCGCCGAGGATCCCCGGCCGCCGGCGTCGCGCCCGCTTCGGGGACGGCCCGGCCTTCGGGTCCGAGTCGGCGACTACCGCATCATCTACACGGTCGAGGACGACGTTCTGCTGGTCGCCGTCGTGACGCTCGGGCACCGTCGAGACGTCTACGCCCGCTGACGGGCAGAGCGGGGGACCCAGGAATCGAACCTGGCGTTGCGGTTTTGGAGGCTTGCGTGGATCAACTCTGCGCCCCCATGTAGCGGGATGCGTCATGGTGCAGGGACAGTCGCAGGGACAGAACCGCTGCGGTCACTCGCGACCAAGCACGAGGTCTATTCCGGCAAGCACCAGTTGTAGATCGCCGGCGGTGAGGCGTCCGACGCGCTCGGTCAGCAACGAGCGGTCGATCGTCAGGATTTTTGAGACGTTCGCGACGGAGTCCTTGGGGAGTCCGGTGCGGTCGGCGGTCAAGACCACGTTGCCGGGCGCGGCACCCAGGCGCAGGTTGCTTGTGAGAGGTACGACAACGGTCGTGGCGATCCGGCTCGCATTGAAGCTGTCTCCCTGGACAACGGCCACCGGGCGTCGGAAGCCCGGCGAGGAGCCGACCGGGTCCTCAAGCGACGCCCAGCAGACGTCGCCTTGGCTGATCACCATTCGCTTTGCGCGAGCGTCCGGCGAGCGGCCGCCGCGCTGAAAGCCCGCTCCTCGCCCGACAGCTCGTCGGCGATCTCATCGAGCGCACGCGTCACCACAGCAGGATCGCGCCGCGCGACATAGTCGGCCAGCGCGTCGCGGTAGACCTCGCTGCGGCTTTTCCCCATCCGGTTCGCAAGCTCGTCAGCCCTCCGGAACAGGTCGTCCGGAATCGAGACAGCGGTTTTCATACCGGGAGTATAACCGCAGTCTGTCCGCCCGAATTTATCCCGCGAGATCCCCGTACCTATCTGAGCCGATGTAGCAGGATCCGTGGTGGTGCAGGACAGTTGCAGGGACAGAGACCTCAGACCGAATCGTCAGTCTCCGATGGCCGCGTGCCGCGACCGCGCGATCTCGTCGATGAACCCGCGTATCGCGTCCACGGCCTCGGTGACGTCCAACATTGCGAGGCCGAGATCGGACGCAAGGGCGGTATAGCCCGTGGCCCAACTCGCGGGCGCTTCGACCACGGGTGGCCACGGCTGTTGACCGCGTGCCGCGAACACTCGCTCGCATGCGTCGAGCACCGCATCCAGAGCGGGTTCGAGGGACTGCAGGAGCTGCAGGTCGATCAGATCCCGGAAGCGTGGATTCTCGCGGCCGTCGGGGAAGCGCTCAGTGACCGCGTGGAGCTTCTGGGCGATTTGCCACCGCTCGGCGAGAACGGGCACGAGGTCGGGCCCTTCGATGCCGACCGGCATCAGATCGTAGCCGGGGATGGCGACGAATTCCTCATGACCAGTCTCAACGGGAGCGATCTCCAATTGCGGGGAGCAGAGGATCTTCCCGGCGAAGGCCACTTGGACGCGAAGCGTCTGGACGCCGGGCCGTAAGGGGAGCTTGGCGATCTCGCCCCGGCGGAACGTGAAGTCGTTGTAGGGCTCTCTCAGTCCCGCGTCGAGGAGGTCGGCCAGTACTGCGGGGTCCCCGCGCAGGACGAGGTCGACATCGCGGGTGGCTCGCGCACGATCTTTCATCCGCAGCTCCATCGCGACGCCGCCCTTCGTCGCGAACATCGCCTCGCCGTCCTCGTCGGTGATGCGCGCAAGCGCGCCTGCGAGCATCATCGCGGCAATCCGGAGGTTCAACCGGGCGACGGGCTGGCCGGAGTCCTTCTGCCATTGGGTGACCAGCTGCTCGAGCCGCGCCTTTGTCTTGGGGCGCTTCGGAGCGTTCATGCGCGTGTCTCCGCGACCCGCTCGAGGTTCAGCTCGCGCGCGAGCGCGCCGGCCTGTCTGGCCGTGAGCAGTCCGCGCGCTCGTCCAGTGCGCACCGCCTGCTTCAGCAGGTCGGGTCCGAGACCGTCGTCCGCGCACTCGCGAACGGCACGCTCCAACGTGACGATCGGAATCCCCTCGATCGCCGTGACGTCTCCGGCCGCAAGATCCTCGCGATGAACCACGTACGCCTGAGGCACGGCTCGTTGCGGGCGATGCGAGCGAGGAACGGTGACATGCAGTTTCGCCGGGTTGATGTCGCTGACCTCCCACAGGCCCAACGCGGTTGCATGACTCAGGACCCCTCGGGCGCCGACCGGCCACAGCACCGCCTCCATGTAGGCGCCGAGGCGACCTTCCGGCAGGAAGGGGATGCGGTACACGCCTTGACTGACACGCGTCACGCGTCCACGACGCGCCATCTGGGCAACGGTGTTGTCGCGGTAGCCGACGGCACGGGCGTCGTCGAGCGTGAAGAGTCCGTATTGATCTGCGGCGACCTCGGCGAGGCTGCCGAAGCGGTCGGTTGGCATGCGCTCACAATAGCGCATTTTGTCCTTTTTCAAGCACCATGGCCTGACCGGCGCGAAGTCGGCAAGCCGGGACCGACCGAGGCCGTGTACCTGTGACGCGTCCACAACGCGCGAGCATTGATCGGCCCGGATGCTTGGTCTTCTCCCTCGAGAAGCGGGGGACCCAGGAATCGAACCTGGCGTTGCGGTTTTGGAGACCGCCGTGTTACCGATACACCAGTCCCCCGGGGACCGGTCGCCCATTGTAGGAGCGCGGCGCGAGGCGCGTCAGGCGAGCCCGCCGACGATCTCCTCCGCGATCGCCAGCGACGAGGTGGCCGCGGGGGAGGGGGCGTTGCGGATCCATGTCACACGCGCATCGCCGCCGATGCGGAAGTCGTCGACGAGCGTGCCGTCGCGGTCGACCGCCTGGGCACGCACGCCGGCGCCCGCCCGCACGGCGTCGCGCACCGCCAGCTCCGGCACGTAGCGCCGCGCCTCCCCGACGAACGTCCGCTTCGACAGCGACCGGCGCAGCTCGCCGGCGCCGGCACGCCCGTGCCGGCGCAGCAGGCGCCAGGTGCCCGGCCACCCAAGCGTCTCCAGGAGATCGCGACCGCGCACCGTCCCGCGGCCATACCCCTCGCGCGCGAGCGCGAGCACCGCGTTCGGCCCGATCAGCACGCGGCCGTCGATCGTGCGCGTGAGGTGGACGCCGAGGAACGGCAACGCCGGGTCCGGCACCGGGTAGATCAGCCCGCGCACGAGTCCGCGGCGCTCCGGCACGAGCTCCCAGTAGTCGCCGCGGAACGGCACGATCCGCGGCGCCGCATCCTCGCCCGAGCGGCGCGCGAGCCGGTCGCCCTGCAACCCGGCGCAGACGATCGCGCGGTCGGCGCGCAGCTCCTCGCCGTCCGCGAGCTCCACGACGGCGCCGCCGCGCCCTCCTCCGTGGCGCACGCGCACGACCGCTGCGCCGCTGCGCACGACGCCGCCCCGCTCGCGCAGCTCGTCGGCGAGCGCGAGCGCGACGGCGCGGAAGTCGGTGATCGCCGTCTCGGGAGAGTGCAGCGCGGCGAGCCCGGCGGCGTGCGGCTCGACTGCGCGCAGCTGTGCCGTGTCGAGCGTTCGCAGACCGGGCACGCCGTTCGCGTGAGCGCGCTCGGCGAGTTGCTCGAGCCGCGGCAGCTCCGCTTCGTCGACCGCCACGACGAGCTTCCCGCACGTCTCGTAGGGGATGCCGCGCTCCTCGCAATAGGTCCGCATCAGCCCGACGCCGCGCCGGCACAGGCGCGCCTTCAGCGACCCGGGCGCGTAGTAGATGCCGGCGTGCACGACGCCCGAGTTGCGGGCCGTCTGGTGCAGCGCGAGCCGGGGCTCCTTCTCCAGCACGAGCACGTCGGCGTCGGGCTGCTCGCACGCGATCAGGCGGGCGGTCGCGAGGCCGAGGATGCCGCCGCCGACGACTACGACGCGCACCGCGCGCGTCTCCCGTTGCGAGCTCGGCCGGTCATATGAGCGGCAGTGTGACGCGCTCGGGGCGCCGGGGCTGAGAGGATTCTCGACCATGAGAATCGGAGTTCCCAAGGAGACCGCCGAGGGCGAGCGTCGCGTGGCGCTCGTGCCGGAGGTCGTGAGAAAGCTTGTCGGTGCGGGTCACACGGTCGCGGTCGAGCGCGGCGCAGGTGGTGGGGCGATGATCCCGGACGCCTCCTTCGAGGAGGCGGGTGCGTCTGTGACGGACGACGTCGCGGGGATCTGGCAGTCGGACGTGGTGGTGAAGGTTGCTCCTCCGAGTGCGGAGGAGGTTGTGCGTTTGGGGAGGGGCTCGACGTTGATCGGGTTCCTTCAGCCCTTGACCAACGGCGAGGGCATTCGTGCGTTGGCGGCGGCGGGTGTGACGGGGTTTGGGTTGGAGTTGGTGCCGCGGATTTCGCGGGCGCAGTCGATGGATGCGTTGTC